>Ga0160490_100041_pt1 | contig 194005 bp, 200 predicted proteins | sample DIDnMG_7_FD_108210 | JGI IMG/M metagenome (GOLD analysis project Ga0160490, IMG submission 108210) | Enriched soil microbial communities from UW Madison campus, WI, USA - DID2934_E24_Lignin MG | ecosystem: Environmental > Terrestrial > Soil > Unclassified | place: USA: Madison, Wisconsin... | reverse complement strand
TGAATAATCAATACCTAACCTGAAAATTCTAATCATAAAAAAACACCGTACAAACGGTGTTTAATAATTTGAATAAATAATTATTCTACTCGAAATCTTCGTCTTCTTCAAATTCTAATTCAGAGTTTATCGTTATTAAATTATTTTTTGTTGTATTTAAGCACAAAGAATTAATATTAATTAAATAAACGTTAATTATCTTTAATATGCTATTGATTAGTTTATTTTTGTAGAAAAGTAGGTGATTTGGATTTTAATCTATTAGTAAAAGAATATCAGCAGAAAGTATATTGGCAAGTTCGTCGTATGGTTTATAATCATGAGGATGCTAATGATTTGGTGCAAGATATTTTTGTGAAAATCTTTAAAAATTACCATACTTTTAAAGGTGAATCTCAGTTGTCTTCTTGGATTTTTAGAATAGCTTATAACGAAACCATTAATTTTATCAATAAAAGAAGTAAATTAAATGCAGTTTCTATTGATGAATATATAGAAATGACCGCAAATTCACTTGAATCTGATGTATATTTTGATGGAAATGAAATACAATTGTTATTACAGAAAGCAATAGCAAGTTTACCAGAACGTCAAAGATTAGTTTTTCTTTATAAATATTATGATGAATTGAAATATGAAGAAATCAGTGATATTCTTGGGGTTTCTGTAGGTAGTTTAAAAGCTACTTATCATATTGCTTATTCTAAAATTAAAGAATTAATTTCTAATCAAGATTAAACCATTTCTAATCTAATTTGTCTAAAGAATATGAAAGATTTTAAAAATCATAATCCCTATAAAGTTCCAGATAATTATTTTGATTCATTAGAACAAGCTATTATTAATAAAACAACAAAGTCTAAATTTATTATTTCTTGGAGAACTTTCGCTGTAGCAGCGAGTTTTTTATTGGTAGCTTTGTCTTTCTTTTTTACCATTTATAAAGATAATTCAGAAGTTATATTAGCTAAAAAAGAGCAAATGGTTTACAATCGTTTGTATGATTTGTATATTGTAGAAGATCATGAAAAATCGCCAGTAGAAATGGAAAATGATTCTATTCGTGATTTCTATTCTGACGATTTATTATTTGTTATGGAATAATTTATACAATTTCTGCAGAAATTCCTCTATTTAGTAATTCTGTACATTTTGGTTTCAAATAATCATATTCACCAGTCAAAACATCACATTTACCTTTGTAATGTATTATAATAGTGCATTGTTCTGCTTGTTCTGGCGTGTGTTCACAAACATCCATTAACGACTCTATAACCCAATCAAAGGTATTGACTTCATCATTATGAACGATGATTTGATGTTTTCTAGATTCATCAAAAAGCACATCAATATCAAATTCTGGTTTTATTTCTTCTAATGGTTGTACTGAGTAATACATATTTTTTTATTTAGTAAAATGTAAAGAAATCCATTCGTTTCTTTGTTTTTTTGACACAAATTTCAAGCCATTATCTTGTGATTTCAATAGAATATCATCAAAATCAATATCTAATAATCCACTTAGAAATAAATCTCCTTTTTCATTAAGAACTTCTACATAATGTGGAATATCCCTCATCAAAATATTTTTGTTGATATTAGCTAAAATTGTATCAAATTTTTTATTGCCAAGTAAAGAAGCATCTCCCATTTTTGCATCAATACTTACATGATTTTTTTTAGCATTTTCTATCGAATTTTCAATTGCCCATTCGTCAATATCAATACATTCTGCATAATTAGCACCTTTCTTTAAGGCTAAAATAGCTAAAATAGATGTGCCACAACCCATGTCTAAAATATCTTTATTATCGAAATTATTTTCTAAAATATATTCTACCATAAGATGTGTTGTCGAATGATGTCCTGTACCAAAGGACATTTTTGGTGTAATGATGATTTCGTACGGAATATTTGGATATTCTTCATGAAAATCTGCTCTTATCACACATTGGTCATTTACTAGAATTGGTTCAAAATTCTTTTCCCATTCTGCATTCCAGTTTTGTTGTTCGATTTCTTGTCGTTGATAAGAAACTTGTACATCGGTTAAATTTTCTAATCTTTCGGCAACTTCTGTTTCATTGTCAAGTTCTTTAGGAACATAAGCAGAAAAACCTTTTTCGGTTTCTATAAAACTTTCGAATGGTAAATCAGAAATTAAAGCAATTATAATTTCTCCCCAAGGATCTTTTGGCTCTATTGTAAATTGATATTCGTTATAATTTGTCATAAAAAATGATCTAAAACTCAGACAAATTTACGTCAAGTTTTTAGACCATTCTAATTATTTATTATGATAAGAAATCTATTTAGCTGCTTGGATAATTTGTGTAAAATCATCTAATTTTAAAGAAGCTCCACCAACTAGACCACCATCAATATCATTTTGAGAAAATAATTCTTCTGCATTAGCAGCATTAACACTTCCACCATATAATATTGGTGTTTCACTAGCAACTTTATCTCCAAAATTTTCTTGTAAGGTTTGTCTTATAAATGCATGAATTTCCTGAGCTTGAGCTGGAGAAGCAGTTTTACCTGTACCAATTGCCCAAACAGGTTCATAAGCAATAATTACTTTCTGTAGATCTTCTGGATTTTGTTGTTTTAAAACGTTTAAAACTTGATTTTTAATCACCTCGAAATGTTGTTCAGCTTCTCGTTCTTCTAATTTTTCTCCAACACAAAAGATTGGATAAATATTATATTTGAAAGCTTGTTTTAATTTTTGTGCTAATAAATCATCACTTTCTTTTTGATATTCTCTTCTTTCAGAATGTCCAACCAAAGAAAAATCTAATCCAATAGAATCTAATTGTTTTGCTGATACATCACCTGTATATGCGCCACTTTCATAGGCAGATAAATCTTGTGAAGCTATTTTTAGGTATTGATCTTCTACATTTTCTAATACAGCTTGTAAATAGATAGATGTTGGTGCAACAATCACTTCAGCTTCTGGATGATTATCTGCAATCCAACCATTAAGATCAGAAGAAAGTTTCAATGCTTCTTCAAAATCTAAATTCATTTTCCAGTTTCCTGCTACAATTTTTTTTCTCATTTATGATGAATTTTAATTGTTAATTTAATTTACTTGATACGAATTCTAGGATCTAAAATTCCGTACAAGATATCGATAATAATGTTAATAAATATAAACATGACAGCAATTGTTAAAACTGCTCCCATTACGATTGGTAGGTCTAAAGCATTAAGTGCATTCACAATTTCCTTACCTAAACCATTCCAACCAAAAATGAACTCCACAAAAACCGCACCAGCTAACATCGATGCAAACCAACCAGAGATTGCAGTTACCACAGGATTTAGTGCATTTCTTAGTGCATGTTTTAATACAACGTCCTTCTTATTCAAACCTTTAGCGTATGCTGTTCTTATATAATCTTGGTTTAAAACTTCTAATAAAGAATTTCGTGTTAATTGCGTAAAAACAGCTAGAGGTCTAGAACCTAATGTAATTGCTGGTAAAATAAGATTCTTCAAAACCAAATGTTTTCCTTCTCCTAAATCATCTACTTCATACAAACTCCCAATCATATTGAGACCAGTAATGTTGTGCAAAAGAAATGCAAAAATGTAAGCGATAATTATTGCCGAGAAAAAAGACGGAATACTCATACCAAAACTGGTGATAACCAACAAAGTTCTATCTAGCCAGCTATCTTTCATAAGAGCAGAAATTATTCCTAAAATAATACCAATTATGGTTGCAATTATAATGGCAGATATAGCCAAAACAATAGTGTTTGGTAAAGTTTCTGCAATAATAGAATTTACTGTTTTTCCTTGCTTTTGAAAAGAAGTTCTCAAATATGGTGTTTTCAAAACAACGCTTTGATCACCAATATTGAAAAGTTTTTTGCATTGATATTTTCCACTATTTAATGCTGTGTAATGATCACTATTTTCTGAATTCTCATGTATGGAAACAGGAGAAAGATCGTTGATGTAATAAATATATTGTTTCCAAATTGGTTGATCCAAACCCAAATTTTTTCTAATCATTGCTAATTGTTCTGGATCTTCTTTTTGGTCTAACATCATTCTAGCAGGATCACCAGGCAAAATGGTAAACAAGAAAAATACGACAGTTATCACTCCAAAAAGTGTTAACAAACCATAGAAAAATTTATTGACAATATATTTTAGCATTAATTAAGATCCTGTATTAATTGATTAATTTTTGGCAAATCATTGAAATGATATTTTGAGCTAACAATTCCTTTTTTAAGAGTCAAAATACCTGGATTACTTCTTGTCATGGTTTTCAAGACAATTTGATCAACTACACAAACGTTCTGAAATTTAGTAATTTCATGATTAGAAAGTACTGCAATTTCTATTTGATTATCTTCTGCCTCATGAATTAATTTTTCAATAGCTAAAGTTTTTTCGGCATTCAAATTATCAGCGAAAGGAATGACCACAAAAATCATTTTTGGAGCAGCTAAATATTCAACTGTTTTGTCTTCTCCATTGCAATCCAAATAAAAATCTTTTATCGGAGGTTCATATCCTTTGAATACCAATTTATTTTCTGTTTTATCTGTATTGATTTTCCATGGAGTTCCTTCTTTGTACCATTTATCATTATTCACATATTCATTATCATCAATGGTAACAATTTCGCCAGTTTTAGAATTTTCTAAAGTGTAAAATGTTCTATAAATCGAAGGTTTTTTGCCTAATTCTTCAGCAGATTTCATTCCTAAATTCAAATCTTTTCCAACGGCGTAAGCTCTAAAATCGATGATTGGAGAATGATTAATACCTTGATTTGCTATAAAACTAGATGCTACAAAAACGATCAAAACCAAAGCCCAGCTTAATTTTTTATCTAAAATAGGTTTAATGTATTTTTGACCAAAAACTAAAACTAAAATTAAAATTAGTAAAACAACATCTTTATAAAACGAAGTCCAAGGTTCTAATTTTAATGCATCTCCAAAACAACCACAATCGGTAACTTTGTTGAAATAAGCTGAATAAAATGTTAGAAACGTAAAGAAAACAATCGTAATAGTAAGTGCATAAACCGTAAATTTTCTTACTAAACCTAACAATAACATTAACCCAAGAATGATTTCTAGAATTGTTAAAATGTAAGCAATGGAAATATTAAATTCCATTAAGAAAGGTAAATTGAGAACGGTAGGAGAAAAATATTCTTCTAGTTTATAACCCATTCCAATCGGATCGATAATTTTTACAAAACCTGAAATAATGAATAAAATACCAACAATTATTCTACATATTTGTACAATGATTTTCATTTTTTTTTAATTTTAATTAGGAGCCGAATTTTCTTTTGATTCTTGTATCAAGATTAATGCAAAGATGGCGTAATTTAACATGTCCAGATAATTTGCATCTAAACCTTCTGAAACCAATGTTTTACCCTTGTTATCTTCTATTTGTTTGATTCTTAATAGTTTTTGTAGAATAAGGTCGGTAATAGAACTGATTCTTAATTCGCGCCAAGCTTCACCATAATCATGATTTTTTTTAGACATCAAATCAAAAGTAATATTGGTGTATTTATCGTAATATTTTAGAGCTTCTTCTGTCGATAAATCTGGTTTTTCTACAACGCCTAATTCTAACTGAATCAATGATATAATCGAATAATTAATGATGCCAATAAATTCAGATTCTTCACCTTCGTCAACTTTTCTTACATCGGTTTCTTGTAAAGTTCTTATTCTATTTGCCTTGATATAAATTTGGTCTGTAAGAGAAGGTAAACGCATAATTCGCCAAGCGCTACCGTAATCTTTCAGTTTATTTTCGAATAATTCTCTACAAAATGCGAGAACATCTTTGAATTGTTTAGATGTATTTTTCATAAATTCGTTTCAATTTCAAAAATAAATCAAATTACGTAATAAATCCCTAAAATAAGTATGACAATTAACTGTAAAGGTCAACTAATCGATCTCTCAGAACCTAAAATAATGGCGATTCTAAACACAACGCCTAATTCTTTTTTTGATGGTGGAAGTAGCGAATCGATGGATTTAATCTTGAAAAAAGTAGAAAATTACTTAAAAGAAGAAGCAACTTTTATTGATATTGGAGGCTATTCTACCAAGCCAGGCGCAGAAGAAGTAAATGAAGAAATTGAGTTACAAAGAACGGTTCCTGTTGTAGAAGCAATCCTAAAAGAATTTCCAGAAGCAATTTTGTCAATAGATACTTTTCGTTCAAAAGTTGCGAGAGAAACTGTTGAAGCTGGTGCGCATCTTATAAATGATGTTTCTGGTGGAACTTTAGATAACGAAATGTTCAAAACAATCGGAGATTTAAAAGTACCTTATATTTTGATGCACATGGAAGGAACACCAAGAACAATGCAAGAAAATCCGAAATATGAAAATGTAACCTTAGAAGTTAATCGATTTTTATTGGATAAAGTAAAAGAATTGAGAGCTTTAAAAGTAAATGATATTATTCTTGATCCTGGATTTGGTTTTGCGAAAACATTAGAACATAATTATGAATTGTTTAATAATTTAGAAATAGTAGGATTCAATGAATATCCATTATTGGTTGGAATATCCAGAAAATCAATGATTTATAAATTATTAAATATCACTCCAAAAGAAGCTTTAAACGGAACAACTGCACTAAATATGGTTGCTTTACAAAAAGGTGCGAAAATATTGCGAGTACACGATGTTAAGGAAGCAAAGCAAACCATTGAGATTTATCAAGCATTAAAAAATAGCAATATCTAAACCGATTGAATAATTGACTTTCTTGGATTTTTCCAGAATTTGATAAATAAAGGCAATTCGTAAAGTAACATAAAAACCCAACCAACAAGACAAGCCCAAGCCATTCCTGTTACCGAATAATTAGTTGCCAAAACGTAAGCAGCAATAACTCTAAAAATTATCTGAACAAAGGTTGCATTTAAAGTGATGTTTAATTTTCCGATTCCTCTAAAGTAACCTTGAAAAATATTTGTAATTGCAGGTAAAACATAGATTATTGCCATTATTTTTAGATAATCAATTCCTAATTCTTTAACACTATCGGCTTCATTACCGACAAATGCATGAATAATTTGAGGAGCAAAAGAAAACACTGTAATTGATGCAAAAAAAGTATAAATCAAGACCATAATCAAACCAGATTTAAAACCATTTCGCATACGTTTTATTTGTCTGGCACCTTTGTTTTGAGCCATAAATCCTGTTGTTCCGTGCGCAATGTTTTGTTGTACAACAAAAATAAAATCATCTACTCTGTTAACTGCATTAAAAGCTGCAATTGCTGGAATTCCTAATGGATTTATTGCACCTTGAACCAAGAATTTCCCAATTTGTAGAGTTAATTGTTGCATGGCAGAAACAGAACTGTAATGAACGGTTAATTTGAATAAACTCCAATCGAAAATTAAATCTTTTAAACCTAATCGTAAAAGAGGAACTTTAATGTAACTGTAAATCACACAAAATAATGCGGCACAAAATTCAGCAATTACCGTTCCCCAAGCGGCACCTTTTAGTCCAAGATGAAGATATTTTACAAAAATTAAATCCAATACCACATTGATGATTGCAGATATAATTAGGAAATACAAAGAAGGAAGTGAACTTCCCATGCTGCGTAATAATGCGGCATAAATATTATAGATGAAGGAAAAAATTAATCCAATAAAAATGACTTGTAAAAAATAAGTAGATTCATGTAGAATTTCTTGAGGAGTTCCCATCAATAAAAGAATGTTCTCTGATAAGAAATAACCGAGTAAAACTAAAATTATGGTAAAAATACTTCCGCCAATTAGAGCCGTAGATATTTCTCTTTTGAGTTTTTCTATTTCTCCAGATCCAAAATAAATACCTGTAAGAATCGACATTCCTAGGCAAATACCAATCATTAGAAACAACATCATATTCATAATTGGAGTTGCAGCACCAAGCGCAGCAAGTGCGTCTTCGCCAGCATAATATCCAACGATAATTGCATCAGCAGCGTTGTATGCCAAAACGCAAAAATTCCCTATAATTAAGGGTAACGTAAAATTTAGAATTTGTGGCGCAATTGGACCTTTGGTCATGTCGGTTAGAACCGATTTATTTTTCATTTTAAAATTTTTGTATTGATGGATAGAGTTAAATAAAAAAAAACTTTCCAGTAAGGAAAGTTTTTATGTTATTTTAAAGCTTTTGTGTATGCGTCTAAAACTTCGTCTATATCGCTACTTACATGCCAAACTCCATCAACTAATTCTAAAATAATTTCGTTATTATATAAATTTTCATCGTCAGTTAATTCATTTATTTTATCTAAATTTCTGTTACCAACAATTATTGCATGAGTAAGATCTATTAATCGATCGTTGATATTGATTAGGTTTTCAAAATTTACCAATATACCATCTTGTTCTTCTATTAATTTATGTAAACTAAAAATTGTGAATTCTTCCGAATCAGTTTCACCATCTAACCAAATAATTCTCCAATGGTATTGATCTGGATTGATTATTGGGCGAGTCAACTCGAAAATATCTATATAAGCATCGTTTGGTAATTTACTATTGATATGAAAATCTGCCATTCTAAAATTCTTTTGTGCAAATGTAAAAAAAGCGATTCAAAAAGGAATCGCTTCTGTGTTAAAGATTATTTTTGGCAATTTCATTTTTTATTCGCCTTTCAGATTTTATATCCATAATTTCTATGGATTCTTTACTGAAAATCCTAAAAGCGTATTCATGTTTTTCTAATAAAAAATCATAAGGTCCTTTCGGCGCAATTAGTTTCACTAAAACTGGTGCTGTTTCTAAGGAAACAAAAACCATCACGATAAACAAAGATGCGATTCCAAGTATAGCGTTTTTCTGACCTAATTCGTCTAAGGCTTGTATTCTTGCGGCAAAACCATTGTAATTATCTTCTCTTGGATTTGTAGCTGCAATTTCTTTTTCTTTTATTTTATTAACGGCATCTAATTCTTTAGTTATGGCAGCTAATCTAGGTTGCACAGATGCAATGTATTGATCTAACTCTGCTTTTTTCTGAATTTTAAGATCAGCTTTTCTTTTCGCATTTGGCCCATAACCTTCTTTACCTGTTGTAGTTTCTGTTGCAGTTCCTACAACCTCTTTTTCTAGTTCATTCGATGCAAGAGTATATTCTTTTCTTAGATTTTCTATTCTAGCATAAATTTCTTTTTGTTCATTATGATAAGTAGAATTCATTTCTTGATATCTTAAATTGATATTATGTAAAAGCTCAGCTTTATTTCTACTAACAATGACGTTCAATTGTTTATCAATTTCTTTTTCGAAAATTTTTAGTTCTAATGGTTTTGATATCACAATACCTAATAAAACTGCGATGATAATCCTAGGTAATGCAATAAAAAACTGTCTAAAAATAGAACCTGATTTTTTCATAGAAGTCACAATGTAACGGTCTAAATTAAAAATCATTAATCCCCAAAGTAACCCAAAACCGATAGCCATATATAGATTATCGAAAACCGTATAAAGAGCGTATCCAGCAGATAATGAGGCAAGAATTCCTGTAAAAAGAATTACTCCACCAATCCCAGCATGTTTATTAATATCTGTGGGTGTTTTATGTAAAATTTCACTGCTACTACCAGAGCAGATGACTAAAAATTTTTGTAATCCATTCATAATACAAATATAGTACTTTGTATAACATAATAATAAATATCGTGCCAAATTTTAAATGTAATAAATTTAGAATTATATTCTACTTCATGGTTGATAAATAGAATTTTAATAATTAAGTTGAATTTTTTTGGAAATAAAATAGAATAAAATGTTGTTTATTGAAAAATAATTGTAATTTAGCTGAAGCGAAAAGCAATTTTTGAGTGAAGAGATTTTTTACATATCAGTGCAATCAAATTTTAAAATGCGTGATTTCTATGCGAGATCATGGCGGGGAATTTGTATGTATAGATGAAAAAGAAATCTAATCACTTAATTTAATCCCCGTTACTTGTAACGGGGATTTTTTATTAACTAAAAAATTTAAAACAATGAGTGCATTACAACAATTAGAGATTTCAGTATGGCCTTTGCAAAACAATTCGATTATTAAAAACCAAAAAGTAACATTTCGCCAATATGGTAAAGAAATTGGTACAGCTCCAGTGGTTTTAATTAATCATGCTTTACATAGTGATTCTGATTGTATGTATCATTGGGATGGTATTATTGGTGAAGGAAAAGCTATAGATTTAGATTTTTTTACGGTTTTAGCATTTGATATTCCAGGTAATAAAAATGAAAATATCAATCATTATAAAAATAAAAATGTGGTTGCCAGAGATGTTGCAGTTCTTTTTTGGTTGGCTTTATTTGAATTGAATGTAGAGCAACTTTTTGCCGTTATTGGTGCAAATATCGGCGGAGGATTAGCTTGGGAAATGGCAACACTTTTTCCGAAAAGGATTCAAAATATTTTGCCAATTGTTTCTTCACCTGTCATTAAAGATTGGGTAGTGGAAAATCCTTTTTCTATAAATAATTGGTTAACAGATTTATTTAATACTATCGATATTAGTCACAATCGTAAGAAATTAGAAGAAGTTGTACAATCGATTCAATCGAATATTCATATTATTCAAGTGAGCGATGAAAATTATTATGATATAGAAAAACTGAAAAATTTTCATCAAAAACTAAAATTAATCAAACAAAATATAACATTTTATCAATTAGATACTATTTCTAATAATCAGTTGATCGTAGAAAATGAACAGATAGATGTGGTTGTAGATAAAATTTTTCAAAAAGAATTAATAAAAGTCGCGTAAACGTAAAATTCATTCTATTTTTATTCTGCCTTTTTAAGTGTAAAAACTTTTAGAGGCAGTTTTTATTTTTTCAATTGGCTTGGTAAAATGCCATACTTTTTCTTAAATGCAGTAGAAAAATGACGTTGATTTTTATAACCAACCTGTTCAGATATTTCGAAAATTGTAAGATCTTCTTCCAATAACATTTTTTTTGCTTGTTCCATTTTAAGGTCGTTCCAAAAAGAAAAAACACTTTTTCCAAAAATTTCTTTAAATCCTTTTTTTAGAGAAAATTCATTTGTGCCAACCAAATGAGCTAAGTCTATTAAACTATTAGTCGAATCCAAATTTTCCATTAAAAAATCTTTAACAGCATACATTTTATCAACATCCTTCTTTTTTAGAGATTTTGTAATTTTTTGATTATAAGTAAATTGTTCAAATTGTAAGAGTAAAAGTTCTAAAACTTTGGCTTCTAAAAACATTTTTTTATAAATGCCTTTTCTTTTACAATTCATAATAGAATAAATGATTTCGTGCATTTGATGATTCATATGATAATGTTGATGACTCATCAAACCAGTATTTTTTTGATCTATTTTTTTTCTGAATTCATCAAATAGTTGATTTTCTTGAGGTAAAAATTTCTTAAAAAATGTTGGACTGATATTGATTTCACATAACTGAAAATCTTCACTTTCCCATAAAATTTCGCCATGTAAACCATTTGCATAAATAATGTTGTGGTAATTTGATTGAAATTTAACCTTTTCTGAAAATTCGTTTGCTTTTACAGAATTAGAACCTTTTAGAGAAAAATGCATTTCAATTGTTTCGAAATTTGTTTCAAATCCTAACAAAAGTTGATTTTTGAACTTTGCATCTCCAAATCCGATATGAATTCCATCAAAATAAATTTCTTTATAATAACCTTTTCCTAGAAAATTATCAAGTTTTGTAATTTTCTCTTGTATTAATTCTTTTTCTTTAGAAATTAATTGATTTGGAAAATCTTTTTCAATCAACAATTCTTTAAAATCTGATTCATATAAACGTAACGTCATTTCTAATTTTTTTCCTTTTTACGGACTTTTTAATCCTTTTTTCAAACCAATTTATTTTTTACAAAAATTAAATTTGCTCAAATTTATTAATTATTTAGAACGATTCTTAATTAATTATGTAAAAATTAAACTGAAATAAGAAATTATGTTGAATGAAAGTTTAGAGAAATTATACTTAAGTCATGTTTTATATCGCGTGAAAGATTTACATACAGCAGTTGAAAAATTAGAAAAAGCAGGATTTAAAGTTGAATATGGAACAAAAAAAGAAAAAGCTTACAATGCCATGATTTGGTTTGAAGATGGAGTTTTTATAGAAATATATGAAAACTCTGGTTTGAATTATTTCATAAAATTAATGATGAAAATTATAGGTTATCAATCTGTTTTAGATAGAATGAAGAAATGGGATAATGTAGAAAATGGTTGGTGTGAATGGTCATTAGAATCCAAAAAAGATGATTTAGATTATTATAAAAAGCTATTTCATGAACTTAAAATTCCATTTAAGTTTCATCGTGCAAAGAGAATCGATTTATACAATCAGAAATTAACTTGGCAATTATTAATGCCCACAAATATTCATTTTCCTTTCATGATGTCTGCTTATTCTCCAAGCCTAAAACCTGTAATTATTCAGCATCCGAATGGTGTAAAATCTATCAAGAAACTTTATGTAGGAAAGAAAAATTTAGACCTCAATACATTAGAAGATTTAATAATTGATTTTGACCAATTAGAATTTATTGATAAAAAAACAGGTTTACAGACTGTTGAATTTTATGATTCGGACTTAACGATCGAATCGATTTTAAATAATTAATTATGCAAAATAATGAATTGATTTTAAAAGGAAAATTGTCAACCGTTATGTGGCAATTATCTTGGCCAGCTGTAATAGCAATGGTTTTATACGGATTAAATAATTTCTTGGACGGAATTTTTGTAGGACATTTAATCAGTAAAACTGCTTTGGCTGCAGTTGGTGTTGCTTATCCATTAGCACAATTTGCACAAGGTTTCGGTACATTGATTGGTACTGGAGTTGGTTCTGCAATTAGTATTTGGATTGGTGCAAAAGAAGAATCCAAATTGAAAAATGCTGTTGGAACAGTCAATTTCTTAACCATGCTTTTTTCATTAATCATTACAATTCCGTTTTACTTATTTGCCGATAAATTGGTTTATATAATGGGAGGTCGAAATGAAATTTTGACTTTGGGTGTAGAATATTTTCGAGCAACAATTTTAGGAAGTTTTTTTTGGATTCATGGATTAGCGCTTAACATGATGATACGAGCTGAAGGAAAAATGAAAACTGCTGCATGGATGATTGCTGTTGGTTTAATTGTGGATGTGGCTTTAAAACCAATTTTTATTGAAACTTTTGGTTGGGGAGTTGCCGGAGCTGCTTGGGCTACAAATGTCTCGATGATTATTTACACAATTTTAGGTGTTTGGTATTATGCCAAAGGAAAATCATCATTTAAAACTAAGTTTTGGACAATCAATCAAAATTTAGAAATTATCAAAGAATCTTTGCCTTTGGGTTTACCAGGTTTCATTATGATGGTGATGATTGTGATACAAAACATTGTTGTATTTAATGCTTTGGCTAAGTATGGTAATTCTCAAGATATAACATTTTTTACAGCTGTCAATCGGTTTTATATTGTTTTGAATACACCTCTTTGGGGATTGATGCGCGCTTTGCAACCAGTTGCAGGAATGAATTATGGTGCTAAACAATATGAACGAAGTATAAAATCTTATTGGCTTTTTGCAAGAACCGGATTTTTTATTCTTTTTCCTTTTTGGCTTTTGGTCATGTTATTTCCAGTAGAAGTATTAACGATTATGATTCCAGATACAATTTTTTCTGCTCATCAATTATTCGATTTCAGAATTTATATGAGTGTTTTGTTGGTTTTGCCTTATGTATTTATGGCAATGGTTTGGTTCCCTTCGGTAGAAAATGCAAAACCTGCTTCGGTCATTAGTATCCTCAGACAAGTTGTCTTTTACATTCCAATCATGTTAATTGTTCCTCCAATTTTGGGGATAAATAGTATTTATTATGCAAGTGCCTTAATTGATTGGTTGATCTTCGGAATTATTATTTTCTCTATTATAAAAAGTATTAAAAAATTAAAACAATTAGAATTAAAATAAAAAATATGAATTACAATACAAAAATAAAATGGTCTTTTATATCAGCAATTATCGCTTCTATTCTCTGGGTAATTGGTGATCTTTTTGTAGCAGGATTTAATGTGAATCCAGCTGATTATCCTTTATTTTCTGAAACTTATGCAGATCAAATCGATGTCGGAATTGCAGTTTTGATGTTAGAAGGATCAACCGAAAGATTAATGTTTGGTGCATTGGTTGCCGCAATGTCAGCTTATTTATTTTTACCAGCAGTTTGGTTGGCTACACAATATTTCAAAGATCGCTCAAAATGGTATTCTATAATCGTTTATTTTATATTGATTATCAGTGTAGTTTTAATGCCTTTAGGACATGCAATTTTCTATTTTGTGGGTGAAATCTTCAAATCTATTTATCACACAGATCCAATTGCTCATCCATATCTATTAGAAACTGCAAAAGGTTTTACAACTGTCCTTTACATTACTTGGGGAATCGCAATTTTCGTTTTACTATTGGGTTGGTTTTTATTTTCTATCATGGTTTTCTTAGGTAAAACAATTTTACCAAAATGGGTAGGTTTTATAAGTCCAGTTTTCTTAGCAATCTATCAATTTGTCATCAATTCATTTTTACCATCATCCGATATCAAAGGTTGGTTAGGATCGGCTGGTTTTAATATAGCTTATCTAATTTTCTTCTTGATTTTATATTTTTCTTTTAGAAAACTCTTATTTCAAAAACAGGTTGATTTAACTTAATTTTTATCTTAATAATATCATTACTGTAATTATTATGGTAATGATATTATTTATTAATTGTTCTCAAGGCTTTAGATATTATGTAATTAGTTTCTTTGGTTTTGCTTTCAGACTGCCATTTCTCGGTTAATTTTATAACAAAATCTGGTCGAGTTTTACTCGCATCATTTAACCAATTTCCTACACTATTTTGAACATATTTTGATGAATCTGATTTTAAAGGTTCTAAAAGTGATAATGCCATTTCTGGTTCATGTTTAAGGATATCAATATGTGAACACCAAACACCTCTTGGTCTTGTAGATTCGGTACAAAATCTTCTAATGTTTTCATCAGAATTAGAAGTCCAACTTGTTAATATTTTAATACTTTCTGATAAATTTTCTGTGATTTTTGATCTAACAGATAACCAACTGATTTCTCTTACACCAAAATGTTTATCCGCAGCAAAAGATTGAATCTTTTCTAAAGTTTCAGAAATATTTAATGAATCATTTTTACCAATAAAATAAGTTGCCCAACATCTGACCAAATCTGATGAATGATTTTTCATTAAACCAAACAATTCATCATCTTGATTGATAATCGAAAGATTTAATAATTCAGATCCGATAGTTTCATTTATTGTATTAACAGTTTGTTTTTTTAATAAATCAATTTTATTTAAAATATTCATTAAATAATTACTTCGATTAGTTTTAATCAAGAAATTTTTCAATAATAATCGTTGATCAACTGCAAGCCATTCAACTAAATTTACGGTTTCTATTAATCCCGAATTTAATTGGTCGAGTATTTCTTTTGGAATATCTTTAATTGTTTTCGAACCTTTTCTAACAGTCATTTATCAATTACTTTTGTACAAATATTTACAAGATTTTTGAGTTATACAATACCGCACATTTTTATCACCTATAAAAACATTAGATGAAAATTAAGAAACAGATCATTACAGAGAAAATATGCCCTTTAGAATTTGCTGTGAATTCGATTAGTGGAAAATGGAAAATTCCGATCATTTGGCAAATAAATCAAGGAAAGAAAAGACCTTCGGAATTTTTACGTGGAATAGGAAATGTAGATCGTCGTGTATTGAATTTACACTTGAAAGAATTAGAATCTTCAGGAATTTTAGTAAAAAAAGTTTACGATGAATTACCTCCAAAAGTCGAGTATTCTTTAACATCAATAGGAGAGGAATTAGTAGAAATTTTATGGAAATTGAATGATTGGGGAGAAAATTTGATAGAGAAAAATTATGAATGATTATTTTCTATTGTTCGATTTAGAGAGTTAGTAAGCCTTTTTAATTGTTGATTATCTAAATATTTAACTATGAATGTTCTTGTATAAATTGTTCCTTTATCATTAATAATTTGCAATTGTAAATCTCTTTTTAGTATTTTATTTTTGATCTTGAAGTTATTTAAATAAAAAGTAGGAAATTCTATGATAGGAATAATTATACCACCAATTTTTATGGGATGATAAATTTTTATTGTAATAACTTGTCCAGAATTTTCATAAGAAAAGCATTTTAATTTTATAAATAGATAGAAAAAAAGTAGTGAAATTATTATAAATAGATAATAAATTTTGATATCTAATATATAGATTGGTTTCATTAAAAGTGAAAAAAATATTCCAGATATATTAAGTATTAATATGAATAAAATGAAATACATTTTTTGTTTAACTTTTTTTGAATTTGATATTTTTATTGTCATTATTGATGATATTAAAAAAAGTTACAGCGCCAATACATAAGTATTTTTACTGTAACTTGGTGGTTGGTAAATGTGGTTGGTTTATTTTTAGAAAATCTATATTTTAATGAGTATTTATACCATTGTTTTCAGCTTGTTTAATAGCCCAAGCAATTGCATTAGCTGTAAAAATTGAGTTATAGACTGGTTGACTAAAAGTTGTTTTCGGTATAGGAAAATAACTTGCATCTAGATTGAAAGGACAAATTGTAGAACTACCAGGTGACATATTAGAACCAGAATTAAAACCTCCATCACCTACCCAAATCATATTGAGTGTGTTGTGTTTAAAAGCAACGGCTCTACCAGACGAATCTCTACTAAGAACTGTTACATTACTAGATATATTAGCTACTGGAATTGATGCAGTAACAGAAGCGTCTTCGCCCCAATATTTACCTCTGATATCGCCAAAAGGACCATTTAATATTTCGTTGTTTTCATAACCAAGTTGATAAACAGTACCAGCTCCGCCTGAAGCAACAGTAGAGATTGAAGGATTATTAAGTAAAACTTTTAATAAATTATTTGATGATAAATCATCTGCTCTGTCAGTATATGCTAACAATACTCCACCTTTTGCTAAATATTGTGCAATGATCGTTGATTTACTTGTCGTTAAATAAGTATCAAAGCCTAAGATTAGAATATCAACAGGATTACTTCCTAATAGCCAATTTTGTAATTCAGTTTCTGTTGCAGAACCAACACTACCACCTTGTATGATTTCTGTAAAACCTTCAAATTTCACAACACTATTTATATTTGTTCCGAAATTAGAAGATGTTGTAACTAATCTATAGGTATTTGTATTTGGATTGAATGGGTAACCATATCCATTAGCAAGACCTAAAGCAAGAATTCTCTTTTTAGGAATTACTGTAATAACATTTACATTACATGTTGTACTCACTTCTCCTTGACTATCAGATGTTATTGTTAAATTTTTAGTTGAAGTAGAAGTAGGTGTACCAATTCCATATAAGGTTACATTTTGGTTACCAATACTTGTAAAAACTCCTGAACCACTAAAAGAAATACCATCTACAGTATTTGTTGTAATGGTATAGCTACCAAGAGATGTCACTACTAAAGGTAAAGTAATTGTATTGGTAGAATTTAATGCAGTACCAACTTTGTAAATACCATTAACAACTGCACTTCCACAACTCATTGTATATGTACCTGCAGCAGACATAACTGTTATAGTTTTCTTTGGATTACAATCTACTTCTAAACCATTAGCTGTGATTGTCAACTCATCAGTTTGTACAACAATTGGTGTTCCTTGTCCTGAAGCTTGTATTGTATAATTTCCAGTTTCTAAGAATGTACCTGAAGCAAAAAAGCTATAACCATTACTGGTCGATGCGATAATAGTATATTCACCAGGTTTTGTGACATTGATAGGAATACTTAGGTAATTAGAACTTGTTAATTCACGTCCTATTACATATGAGCCGTTGACTACTATAGAAGCGCAGTTAATTGTAAACTCAGATTTTCCTAATGCTCCACATAAACTTTTCCATTCTTTTTCAGCATTATTCCAGTAATTGTAACAATCTTCTGTTGTATTGTATATTAAGAGACTATTTTGATTGAATTCCATATTTGGAGTTAAATTAGTATCCCTTTCTACTTCTGTATATTTTTGTATCATGATACCCGAAAAATTATCAGGTACAGAATTTTCAGAATCTAATCTCTCAGAAACGTGTAAACTTGTATAATCATTTGGTTTCTCAGTATTAATCCCTACTTGAGCAATCAAGAGGTTTGTTAATAAAGAGAGAATTGTAAATAAAATATATTTTTTCATTGTTAAGGTTATTAGTTTATGAATATTTAAGAGTAGAGATATCTGAAGTTAAATAACAAGGAGGTGGTCTAACACTCATTAATAATAATGTGAAAGATTTTATTTTATTTGTACTAATTGTTCTTAAACTATTTGTTCTTAAATCAAATTCTAGATTTGTTTTAATGAAAAATTTTGTAGATATAATAAAAGTTAAAACTCTATTGTTTTCGTTGGTTGGTAAACAACGTAGCGATGATTTAATAAAAGATATTTTACTATTTTTTTTATCAGAATAATGAAATGTTGTTTTTATTTCAGTTTGAGTCTTAGAAATAGAATTAGTTGTAGTAATCTTATTTTTTATAATTTTACGTTTAGCTATTTTATTTCTATTAATAGAGAGCGAATTTGTATTGTTTTCTAAAAAAGTAATTGAATCATAATTTTCTAATCCAATTACAATTGTATTTTCAGAAATATAGATTTTATTTTCTAGTCTAGAGTTTTCATTAGTGTCAACAATATTTTTAACTCCAACAAAAATTGTATTTTCTTTTATAGAAATTTGAGCAGATGTATTTGTAGAAAAAAAGAGAATACAAAAATAACTGAATAACAATATGCTATTCAGTTCAGAAATTTTCATCTCTGTTTTTTTTGATAATCTCTTATACATATATTTGGTTTAGGTTGGTTTTTTAATAATTTTCTTAAAAAAATGTATTGAATTGTTTGTTAGATACATCTCTTCATAAGAATTATTATTTCTGCAAATTTAGCAGAATAAATTACTTTTTATATAATGTAAATTATTGATAATCAGTTGTTAGTATTTAATACGTACTGTTTGAGTATAGAATAGTATTTAATACGTATTAATAGATTTTGCGTAAGTTTTTTGCTCTGTATGCTTAGTTTTTACACAGAGTATTAATATAATATAGAACTGTAAATTAATATTCTAAATTATTTTTGAAAAATACTGATTTTAATCTTTTAACTTACTGTTTATTAATATATAGTATCAAATATGTAGGTCTTGATTTTATGTACTGTATAGAATAAGTATTATTTTTGCATCAAATAAAAAAAATGTATAAACCTACCAACTTGTTCGTATTTATACTTTCTACTCACCTTTTTTTATTTTGTACTCATCTATACTCTCAAGCAAATGAAAAAGAACTTTTAAAGAAGATTTATTTAATACCGTCAGGTAATCAAAAGAAAATAAAAGAATTGACAATTATTTTAAATGATTGTAAACAAAATGGATATAATGATGGTACAGCTCTAGCTTATATGAAGATAGCAGAACAGTATAGGTTAAAAAATAATATTGACGAAGCACTTAAATATTATAATCTTATAGATAAAGAAAAATTATTTAATAATCAATCTAATATTAAAATATATAGTGAATGTAAAAATGGGCAGGCAGAGTTTTACGCAACTTTAGGTTTTTTTGATCGTGCCACAAAAATTTTAGATAGTATAGATCATAGAATCGAAAATTACCCCAATTTACAATCAAATATTTTATTAACAAGAAGGTATATTTTTGCTATGTCGGGTCAAAATAAACAGGAATTTTTGACTATTAAAAAAGCTTATTTAAAATCTAAGTTATATAGAAAAACTCAACAAAAGAATCAACTTATAAATCATTTAGAATATGATATTAGTTATTTTCCTTCAATATATTTAGCTGATGCATATTTAACGAATTCAAAATTAGATTCTGCTAAAATCTATATTGAAGAAGTACAAAATGATATTAATTTAATTGAAAATAAAGCAGTAAAACTAACTTTTTATGTTACAGCAGCTAATATTTATATTGAAGAAAATAAATTTATAGAAGCTAAAAGAAAATTAGAAAAAGCGATGCTTTTCTCGGAGGATTTAGGTAATCAATACTCTACAAAAAAAATGATATTAACTTCTTATCTCAATTTATATGAAGGTTTAGACATAAAAGATAGTATCTCTTTTTACTCAAAAAGTATTATAGATTTAGATAAAGAATATGAAATAAGTAAAAATCTACTTAGGAATAAAATAGATTCTAATAAAGAGGGAATTGAAAGTCATAATAGTTCTAGAATGTTGATAATTTTAATAATTGTAGGACTTTTTCTATTACTTATCTATTTCTTGTATTTTATGATTTTCAAGAATAATCAGCAGTCTAAAAAAGAAAAATTAGACAGACAGGAAATAGAACTAACCTATACGCCATTGTTTGATAAAGTAATAGAGCTGGCAAAACAAAATGACCCAGAGTTTATGGTATTGTTTAATTCTTTGTATCCAAATTTTATAAAAGTTTTATTGGAAGAAAACCCCGATCTAAAAAATACAGAATTGAATTTTTGCGCATACATTTATTTAAATTTTTCGACAAAAGATATTGCTAGATATACAAATATTGCGATTAGAACAGTTCAAACAAAAAAGTATAAATTAAGGAAAAAACTCAATATACCTTCAGAAGTAGATTTGTATATTTGGTTCTCTAATCTTAATGAAAAAATGGATTTGTTAGACTTGTAGTATCGTATAATTTTAAAACCAAAAGCATAAGCTTTTGGTTTTAAAATTCTTCTAAATTCAATTCATTATTTACCATACTTCCTGCAAGATTTCCCATTCCAACAGCATTTGCAACAGATCTCATTCTGGTTGAATTATCGCCACAAGCAAAAATACCTTTTATATTGGTTTGTGTCTGATTTACTTTTATGTATCCATTTTCATCAAACTCACATCCTAGCGTTTCGGGAATATTTGTGTTTTGTTTAAATTCTACTGGTGCATAAACAGCTTCATATTTTTTTATTTCTCCATCTTCAAAGATTAGTTGTTTTATTAAGCCATTTTCATGTTCTATTTCTACAATAGATTTTTCAATAATCTCGATATTATTTTCTTTTAATTTTTCGAATTGTTCATCCGTGAAATTTGCTTTTCCAGATGTTATAATACTCAATTTATCAGTTAAATTTCTAATAATTGATACAAGATGAATAGCTTTTTCTCCGTTTGCAACTATTCCAGTTGTTTGATGTTTAAATTCGTAGCCATGGCAGTAAGGACAATGTATAACAGAAATTCCCCAACAATCAGAAAAACCTTTAATGTTTGGAAAAATGTCTTTTATTCCGCTCGCGAAAATTATTTTTCTTGATAGAAAATTTTCGTTGTTATTCGTAGTAATTTCAAAACCTTCATCTATTTTTTTACCATCAACTGCTATTCCATTATAAAACTCGATTGTTTTGTAATTAGCAATTTGTTTTTTGGCAATGTTGGCAATTTCAGAAGGTTCTTCTCCGTCTTGAGTTAAAAAATTGTGAGAATGTGGAGTTTGTCGATTGCACGGTAAATTATTATCAATAATCAACACTTTTCGCAATAATCTTCCTAAAGACATTGCTGCAGAAAGTCCCGCATAGTTACCACCAATAATGATTACATCGTATTTTTTATTTGACATTTGTATGTTTTTTAGGATACAAATATAAGTTTATTTTTATTAATGCAATATAGTTGCGTTAATAAAAATAATCGAGTCAAATTATTTTAAAATGAACGACTAATAAATTAATGTAGAAAGTTATTTTTTATAATATTAATCTAATTTGTTTTATAAGCAATGTCAAAATGTAAATTGAAATCATCATTTATATCGTATTCCATAAGAATTGGTTTTTCTTGAAATTTTTTAGTGTTGATGTCAAACGTCGTAAAAGAAGATTTAGTTAAAAAAGCAATTTGTCCATTTTTTAATTTAATGAGATTAGACAAAGGTTGCTCTTTCGGTAATTCAGATTTTATTTGATCCCCATTTTTTGGATTTAAAACAAAGAAATAGTTTTGTTCATCTTTTGTTGTAATGATTAAATGATCAGAAATTAAAGAAATTGTTTTGATCTTTTTATTCGTATTATCAAACATTTTTTTCCAAATTTCGGTTCCTGTTTTTGTGTTTAGAGCAGATACAGAAAAACCATTTTCTTCTTGTGATGCAAAATACAATTCATTTCCGTTGTCAGATAAAATAATATTTTCGTCAATATCTGGATATTTATATGTTGTAGAATATTTCCATTTTTCGTTTCCATTTTGTAAATCCAAAGCATATAAATTGTTAGCTTCGTCACCTACAAAAATATTTTCATTATTCGCAGTAATCAAAGTGTACATTGGTACTGTTTCAAAATTTTTATACCATAAAAGTTTTCCAGATGAAGCATCAAAACAATAAACCAATGGTGCGCTTTGAATATAAATTTTGTTATTTTTAATTACAGGAGGATAATTATTAAAGGGATAATGCATGGTTGCACTCCAAATTTTTTGTCCATTTTTTTTATTAAAAGCTTGAAGTCCATTCAGGTTATTAGCTGTAAAAATCATTTCATTGAGAATTGGTAATCTTTGTCCAGATGTTTGGTATCTCTTGGTTTTTTCTTCTTGTTCGAAAGTCGATTTTATCCAATTTGTTGTTCCTGTATTGACATCCAAAGAAGCTAAAGTATTTTGAGTACTAACAGCAAAAAGTACATTTTTTTCGATATGAAACTGATTACGCATTTTGTTCGTAGAACTATCAGAAAACTCAAAATTCCATTGATTTTCTAATGAATTAAGATCATAAGCAGAAATTTTTCCATCATTTTTTAATACAACAAGAACATCGTTGTTGATCTTTTGACCAAAAGCTTGTGAAAAAAATATAACTAGAATTAGATTAATGAAATATCTATTTTTCATGGTTTGATAGTTTTTTGATTTATATAAATATAAAAAAAGATTGACTTCAAAATCAATCTTTTATCTGTTTATTTTAGTTAATATTACCATTTTCCGTAGAAAGATGTGATGTTGAAATAATAAGAAACTTTTTCTCCGTTTGCTTTTTCTAATTCGAGAATATCATAATATTTTCCTTTGTTTTCACGTAGAGATTGTCCAATAAATTTACAATCTTGGCAATGTTCTTTTACATATTTATATTCTTCATCTACGCTATTGACTTTAATTGCCGAGTCGAAACTTAGTGCATTTGCTTGTGTTTTGTTGGTAGAACATGATCCAAAACAAAAAAGAATTAATAAAGTGAAAATTGTTAATAAATGATTGATTTTCATATAAATGATTTTGATATTTAATTAAGACCCAATGATAGTTCCGTCTGAAATTTCTGCATTCTTTTTAACAATTACGATTCCATCAGAAATGGTATAACCATCAAAATCGCCGTCTTCTAATTTTTCGTTTCCTCTAATAAAAACATTGTTCCCAATCGTACAATTTTTGTCTAAAATAGCATTTTCTATGTAACAGTTTTCACCAACTCCAACCAATGGTTTTCTGTTTTTTATAAACTCTTCAAAATCTTTCGCATTAGAAAAATAATCTGCACCCATCATATAAGTATTTTTAATAACTGTACCGGTGTCTATTCTAGATCGTACACCAATTATAGATGATTCTATTTGTTTGGCATTCACAATACAGCCACCACCAAAAATAACTCGATTGGTTTGTGTTCCTGTAACTTTTGTTGGAGGTAACATACGAGAATTGGTGAAAATTGGATGAGCTCCATCGTACATATTAAATTGTGGTAAATCTGCAGTTAAATCCATATTGGCTTCAAAAAATGAACGAATTGTTCCGATGTCAGTCCAATAACCATCGTACTGAAAACTCATTGTTTTGTAACGATGAATAGCATTTGGTATTAATTCTTTTCCAAAATCATTTCCTTTATCTTCTTCAAAAATTTTAGCTAAAGCTCCTTTATTAAAAACGTAAATTCCCATAGAAGCTAAATAATCTTTGCCTGCTTCTCGATTTTTTTCACCAACTTCACTTTTCCATTCTGGTAAAATTTCTCGATTTGGTTTTTCGATAAAAGAAGTAATTTGACTATTCTCGTCAGATTTTAAAATACCAAATCCAGTTGCATCATTTTCGTTAACAGGAATTGTTGCAATGGTAACTTCACTTTCGTTCTGTATGTGAAATTTTATCAAATCATTAAAATCCATTTGATATAATTGATCTCCAGAAAGGATTAATAAATAATCATAATCAAATTTTTTCAGATGTTTTTGTGTTTGTCTCACAGCATCAGCAGTTCCTTGATACCAATTTGTATTTTCGAAATCTTGTTCAGCAGCCAAAATTTCTACAAATCCTTTACTGAAAACATCAAAATGAAAAGCATGTTTGATATGTGAATTTAGAGATGCAGAATTGAATTGTGTTAGGACTAAAATTTTATTTAAACCAGAGTTTAAACAATTAGAAATAGGAATATCTACTAAGCGGTATTTTCCTGCAATTGGTACGGCTGGTTTTGATCTAGAGTGTGTTAATGGATATAAGCGAGAACCTTGTCCTCCTCCTAATATAATGGCAATAACGTTTGGACTCATAAGTGTAAGTTTTTTTAGAGGTTTTGATAAAGTGTAATGTATTTTTGTGCTGATTTTTCCCAAGAAAAATCGATTTTCATTATTCGTTTTCTAAGTTTTTGTGTTTCTTTTTTGTCATTGTAAAAATCTAATGCGCGATGTGTTGCCCAACAAACCGCATTAACATCTGCATCATTGAACTGAAAACCTCTACCGTTTTCTTCAGAAATGTCAGGAACTGTATCGTTTAATCCTCCAGTTTTTCTAACAATCGGAATTGTACCATAAGTCATAGAATACAATTGATTTAAACCGCAAGGTTCTACTCTTGAAGGCATGATAAGAAAATCGGATGCAGCATATATTAAATGTGATAATGATTCGTTGTAACCTAATTCTAAAGCAAAATTACCAGAGAAACGATGTTGTAATTCTTTTAATCTATTTTCTGTCGTTTGATCGCCAGAACCTAACACAAAAATATTGACATCGCCACCTCTTTCTATAATCATTCTCTCGATATAAGAAGGTAATAAATCGGCACCTTTTTCAGAGGCAAATCGACCTATAAAAGAGACTAAAGGCAAATCTTGATTGAGTCGATAGCGATCACATAATTCTTCTTTATTTTTCTTTTTATTACTTGTAAAATTTGTTTCGCTATAATTGTTAGGAATCATTTCATCTGTTTTCGGATTCCAAACTTGCGTGTCAATTCCATTCACAATTCCAAAGGCTTTTTGATGTTCTTGACGAAATAAAAAATCCAATTCTCCGGCAGAATGTTGAAATAATTCGTTAAGATATCCTTCTGAAACAGTAGTGAAAGCATCGGCACATTTTACCATTGCAGCTAAAGGATTAATGGTGTTTTTCCAATCTAACAATCCACCATGAATGATATCAAAATTTGGTAAAAAATTCACCATTTCCCAACCCATCCAACCTTGGTATTCACCGTTGTGAATAGTTCCAATAGTTTTCATTTTACCTTTTAAAATTTGGAATTCATAGGCATAGTTTAACAAGAAAGGCATTAAACCTGTGTGATGATCGTGACAATGTAAAATATCTGGTATTGCGTTTGTTTCTCTCATCCAATACAAAGCAACCACCTGAAAAGCTATAAATTGTAAAGAAGCATCTTGATATCCGTAAACATTTTCTCTGTCTGTAAGTCCTTGTATTTTGATTAGGTAAAGATCAAACCCGAGAACATTTTCGGTTTCTTTCAATACCTGAAAAGGAAAATACAAATCTCTTAAAACAACCGTACCTTCATAGACAAGGTCGAGTTGATGATTCTGAGTAAATGGACGATTGTACCAAGGCATAATGACAGAAGCTTCGAGTCCGAGGAGGTTTTGATACTTAGGTAAAGCACCAACAACATCTGCAAGACCACCAACTTTTGCAACAGGATAACATTCGGCACTGAAATGAAAAACTTTCATAGAGTTTGTATTGATTTTATGCTTGTTTTAAATATAAGTATTTTGTTATTAACTTTTTGTAATTTTTTTTCGAAGAGGAATTTTCTTGTCAATTTTGAAGATTAATCCACTCAGAGGTGGAATATTTACTTTTGCAGAAAATCGATGACCTTTGTAAACTTGTTGTTGAGTTTTGATTGTTTTAATTGCTTGTCCACTTCCGAAAAAATCAAGATGATCCGAATTTATAATGCATTTCCAACTTGCATGTTGTGGAAAACCAATTCGGTAATTTTTTTTAGGTTCATTAGAAAGGTTTAATACAATGACTAAAGTGTCTTTTTGTTGATTAGAATTCCTTTGATAAACATAAACACAATTAGATTCATCATCAACTTCTAACCAATTAAAACCTTTGTAATCAAATTGATAATGATACAATGCTTTTTCAGTTTTGTAAAGATGATTCAGTTGACTTACAAAATTCATTAATTTTTTATGCGCATCATATTCTAGTAAATGCCAATCTAAAGAAAAATCGAAATTCCATTCAGAAGTTTGTCCAAATTCATCACCCATAAAAAGTAATTTACTTCCAGGATGTGTAAACATATAAAGATACAGTGCTCTTAAATTAGCATGTTTTTCAAACTCATTTCCAGGCATTTTGTATAACAAAGAACTTTTACCATGTACAACTTCGTCATGAGAAAAAGGCAATAAATAATTCTCTTTAAAAGCATACATAATACTGAAAGTCAATTGATGGTAATGATATTTTCTATAAATCGGATCTAATTTAAAATAATCTAAAGTATCATTCATCCAACCCATCATCCATTTCATGCCAAAACCTAGTCCATTATCAGATGTCATTTTAGTGACACCTTGCCAATCAGAAGATTCTTCTGCAATGATTTGTACATCAGGAAAAAAATGATACAAAGTTTGATTAAGTTCTTGTAAAAAACTTACAGCATCTAAATTCTCATTTCCGCCATGTTCATTTGCAATCCATTCGCCATCTTTTCTAGAATAATCCAAATATAACATAGAAGTTACCGCATCTACACGTAAACCATCTGCATGATAGCGATCTAACCAAAAAAGTGCATTACTGATGAGAAATGATCGAACTTCGTTTCGATTGTAATTAAAAATAGAAGATTTCCAATCTGGATGATAACCTTTTCTGGGATCTTCGTGTTCGTATAAATATGTTCCATCGAATTGATGCAAACCAAAAGTATCATTTGGAAAATGTGAAGGAACCCAATCGAGAATAACTCCAATATCGTTTTGATGCAATTGTTCTATCAAATACATAAATTCTTGCGGAGTTCCATAACGCGATGTTGGAGCAAAATAACCTGTAATCTGATAACCCCAAGATGGAGGATATGGATGCTCCATCACAGGCATGAATTCTACATGTGTAAAACCAGTTTTTTTGATATGATGGATTAATTTATCGGCAATTTCTTTATAAGTTAACCAACGATGAGGTTCATTCGGGTCACGCATCCAAGAACCCAAATGCAATTCGTAAATAGAAATTGGGCTTTTGTATGAGTTATTTTTTTTACGTTTGGTCATCCATTTTTTATCCTTCCATTCATACCAAGTTGATTGTACAACTGAAGCCGTTTTTGGTGGAATTTCAAATGAAAATGCAAACGGATCTATTTTTTCTAAAGTTTCACTTTTCTTGGTTTTGATGGAATATTTATAGATAATTCCTAAGTCGAGTTTCGGATAAAAACCTTCCCAAATTCCACTTTCGTCTTTTCTGATTTTTAATTTATTTTTATGCGGATTCCAATTATTGAAATCCCCAATCACCGAAACAGACTTTGCATTTGGAGCCCAAACTGCAAAATAAATTCCGTCAATACCATCAAAATTGACTTTATGTGAACCTAATTTTTCGTAGAGTTTAAAATGTTTACCCGCTTTGAAAAGTTCAATATCAAAATCAGAAAAAAGTGAATTATTTTTAGACATAAAGCGTTATTCTACTTCTAGTTTTAGGAAATCTTTCGTGATTTTAGCACAAATTCTTCCGCGATCGTTTGTCCAAAAATCAACCGATTGACCATCTACTTTTATATTTTTTGGTTCGAATGTTAAACCAATCAATTCAATATCATAGGTTTTATATCGTTCGTTAAACAAACCTTCAGATGTTTGTAAAACTTTGAGTGAATCGTGAGAACCTCTTAAAATAAATTTCTTTTCGATGTAGATATCTTGTTGATAGCCATATTTATCGCCATGATCTTCATAAGTAAAAGTTGTAGATTCGTAAGGCGCAAAATAGATGTTTAATTTTAATGAATCGATGATTAATTCTTCTACATTTTGTACAACAGGATATTCTGGTAAAACAGTTCCTGCTTTTACAAAGAATGGAATTTCATCAATAGGTGCATTAATTTTATAGGTTTTAGTACCTTCTAAAACTTGATCTGTCCAGTAATTATACCATAGTTTGTTAGCATTTGGTAAATAAATATCGATTTGTTTTACACCTGGATCAGTGATTGGACAAACAAAAATTTTAGATCCAAAAGAAAAACTGCCTTCACGCATGTTATTGTCTTGATTTTCTTGTTCAATCATACTTAAAGGACGAAGAATAGGAAAACCTAATTTGCTTTGTTCCCAAAAAACAGAATAGATATAAGGTAACAATTTGTAACGTAATTCGATTATTTTTTTATTGATAGCTTCGAATTCTGGACCAAAACTCCAAGGTTCTCTTTCCGATGTATCGCCAGCAGAGTGAGCCCGCATTAAAGGTGAAAAAACACCAAATTGTAACCAACGAGTGAATAATTCTGCATCAGGTTCACCACTAAATCCACCAATGTCTGTTCCACAAAAAGATAAACCAGAAATTGATAAACGTTGCAATTGTAAAACGCCAATTTTTAGATGTTCCCAAGTTGCAACATTATCGCCAGTCCAAACACTAGAATATCTTTGTGTCCCAGCGTATGCTGCTCTTGTGATAGTAAAAGGTCTTTTATTTTTGAATAATTTATGCAAACCATCGTAAGTTGCTCTTACCATTTGCATACCATAAACATTGTGTGCTTTTCTATGAGAACCTCTTTGTCCGTCGAAATTATGTCGGACATCGTTAGGAAACGTTCCTTTACCAAAAACAGCAGGTTCGTTCATATCGTTCCAAACGCCTGCAACACCATCATTTACTAAACCTTCGAAAAGTCCGCCCCACCAATCTCTCACTTTCGGATTGGTAAAATCTGGGAATCGACAAAGTCCTGGCCAAACATAACCTTCCATAAAATAATCATCGCCACGGCGACAAAAATAATCGTTGTCTTTTCCTTCTTTGTAAACCCAGTAACTAGGATCAACTTTAATACCGGGATCAATTATCACAACTGTTTTAAAGCCGTCTTGATCCAATTCTTTAATCATTTTTTTAGGATTAGGAAAACGATGTCTATTCCAAGTAAAGCATCGGTAACCATCCATATAATCAATATCTAAATATAAAGCATCACACGGAATTTGTTTTTCACGAAATGTTTTGGCTAAATCTTTCACCTTACTTTCTGGATAATAACTCCATCTGCATTGATGAAAACCTAATGCCCAAAGTGGTGGTAAATAATGATTTCCTGTTAGTTGATGAAATCTACGAACTACATCTATCATGTTTGGACCATGAATGTAATAATAATTGAGTTCGCCACCTTCTGACCAAAAACTTGTTTTTTCGTTATCTTCAGAAGCAAAATCAAAATAAGTTTTAAAGGTATTGTCGAAGAAAATTCCATAACAATCGCCATCGTTATTTCTTCCAATATAAAAAGGAATAGCTCGGTACAACGGATCTTGTCCAAAATGATACGAATAGGTGTCAGAATTCCAGTTGGTTACCCGATTTCCTCTCAAATTCAAATGCATGGCTTTATCACCAAGACCAAAAAAAGCTTCGTTGCTTTGTGTTTTTTTTGTACAATAAACATAATATCCACCAAATTCATCATTTTCTTCCCAATGCATCGGAGAATGATCTGCAACTGTTTGTATTCCTCTACGATTCTCAAAAGAAATAAGAAAATCTTTTTTATTGATGACACAAGTCGCGGTATTGGTTTTGACTTTAAAATATTCTTCTTCCTCCTCAAATGTATAAACAGAAGCTGATTTCTTTTTGTCTGAAATTGCATAAGAAAAATCTTGTAGAAAAGATCCTTTAGGAGCCATTCTAACTCGAATAATTTCATCACTAACTACACTTATAGCAACTTTTGATATTTCATCAGAAAAATAAAAAATATGATCTTCTTGACTATGTTCTTTGATTTCTTTTAGATAACTTTTTTGAATTATAGGAATATCAAGAACTGGATTATTAATGTGTTGAATTTCGTCACTTAACGATTGTGGTTTGTTGTTCTCTTCTGATAGATTTTTGTGCTCTTTCTCCATTTAGTAAGGTTTACAAAGTATTAAAAATTGGTTTCTTAGTTAATAACTCAAATTAATTTAAGCATGTAACTTTTATAAAAATAATATAAATTAATTGATATAAGTTCTGTTTTATCAATATTAATATAAAAATTTTATTAATTAACTAGAAGTTAAGTTGATATAATTAAAATATCAATAAAAATCTTATACAAATCTTAAAAATTTAGGTAAGTTTTCCGAATGGTTTATCTTTGTCACAATTAGAAAAAAAAACTATAAAAACTATGTCACTAACAGGCAAAAACTCAAAACGTATATTAATCATAGGAAGCGGAGGACGAGAACACGCAATCGGCTGGAAGTTTGCAGAAGATTTTAAAACAAAAGAAGAAGATCTTGAACTTTTTTTTATTCCAGGAAATGCAGGAACAGCTTTGATTGGAACAAATGTTTCGGCTTCAACAATTTCTGAAATGAAGGATTTTGCAAAAGATAATCAAATCGATTTAACGTTTGTTGGACCAGAAGCTGAGTTAGCAGAAGGAATTGTAGATATTTTTCAGAAAGAAAATTTAGTTGTTTTCGGACCGCATCAAGCAGCAGCTAAATTAGAAGCTTCTAAGGCATTTGCTAAGGATTTTATGGATAAATACGGAGTGAAAACTGCCAAATATAAAAACTTTCAGGGGCCAATGCATGCCATTGATTATTTGAAAGAACAAGAATTTCCGATCGTAGTAAAAGCTTCAGGATTAGCTGCTGGTAAAGGCGTTATCATTTGTCAAGATTTTGATGAAGCCAAGAAAGCAGTTTTAGATATTATGGAAGATAAAACGTTTGGCGAAGCAGGAAATGAAGTGGTGATTGAAGAATATTTAGAAGGTTTTGAAGCGTCTATTTTATCATTTTTCAATGGAAAGAAAATTGTTCCTTTCATAAGTGCAAAAGATCATAAAAAAATTGGAGCAGGTGAAACTGGTTTGAATACTGGAGGAATGGGTGTTATTGCTCCCAATCCATTGTTTACAGAAGAACATTTTAAACTTTTTGAAGAAGAAATTATGGAACCGACAAAATGTGGTCTTATAAAAGAAGAATTAGGTTTTGCGGGTGTTATTTTCTTTGGTTTGATGATTACTACAAAAGGAGTTTATTTGTTAGAATATAACCTAAGAATGGGAGATCCAGAAACGCAAACTACTTTACCATTGTTAGAAAATGATTTATACGAAACTGTAATGAAAGCTATAAATTCTGAAGATTTTGAGTTGAATTTTCAATCTAAAAATGCTTGTTGTGTTGTAATGGTTTCTGGTGGTTATCCTAATAATTACGAAAAAGGATTCGAGATAAAAGGATTAGATAAAGTCGAATGTCCAAATTTTATTGCAGGTGCAAAATTAGTTGACCATAAAGTTTTAACGACTGGTGGTCGAGTGATAAATGTCGTAGGTTTGGGTGAAACCCTAGAAGAAGCAAGGAAAGTTGCTTATGAAAACATCAAGAAAATTCATTTTGATTATGAGTATTATCGAGAAGATATAGGTTTGATAAAAAAATAAAATCTAAAAAAACAGTAACTTTTACAAAGTTGCTGTTTTTTGTTTAAGAAATATACAATTCGTTATTATTAAGCCATGATGAATTATTAAAATATGATTTATCAAATTTTTGAATAACAATAGATTAGTTTTTGAATGTTAATTTAAAGTAATGATTTTTACTTGATGTTAAAATCCTATAATATTTTGTATATTTGTAATCCAAAATAAAAAAAACAATTTTTAAAATTTATTTAATTATGAAAAAAATCTATTCTTTAGCTTTAACATTATTAGCTTCTTTAACGTTTGCACAAACTAATTTGGTTGAAAATCCAGGTTTTGAAACAGGATCTTTATCTCCTTGGCAAAAAGGTTGGACTAATTCATATACAGATCCAACAGTTTATAGTTCAGGTGCTCATACAGGTACATACTATGCAGGTTATGTAGCTTCTGCTACTACAGGATTTTATCAAAATGTAACTACAGTTCCAGGTGAAACTTATGTGTTAACATTTTGGTATAAAGTAACTTCAGGTGACGGTACAGATATCAGATTATGGTCTAGTTTCTCTGATGGAGCAGGAAATTTTACAAATTATGCTGCTGATGCTGCTGATGATGTTTTAAGAAATAACAATGGTTATTTAGAAGCAAATTCTACATGGCAACAACATGAAGTAGAATTTACTACTCCTGCAGGTTTCCCAATCTTACAATTAGGTCTTAGAGCTTATAACGGTTCTACATCTGGATTTGATGATTTCTCAGTTGTTAAAAAAGGAGAAATGGGTGTAGGTGAAGTTGCTGCTTCTAAATACAATGTAATTTTAAATACTGTAACAAATTCATCTTTAAGAATTGCTGCAGATACAACTTTAGAAATTTATAATGTTAATGGACAATTAGTGAAAAAAGCTAATGTACGTAAAGATTCTAACTTAGATGTTTCTTCTTTAGCTAACGGTGTTTATATCGTAAAAGCAGAAGTTAACGGAAATAAAGTTTCTCAAAAATTCATCAAAAAATAATTGAAATCATTCAATATTTTACAAAAAGTCTCAGTTTCTGAGGCTTTTTTTTATTTAATAAAATAGAGATTTTTAAATTGCACGAAAATCTTTTTTTATGAATGTCAAGTTATCTTATTCTAGTGGTTCTTCTGATCATTCTTTGTTAGGCGAAACAATCGGTGAAAACTTAAAAAGAATCGTTTCGAAATACCCAATGAAAGATGCATTGGTTTGCAATGAACAAAACATCCGTTATACCTATTCACAATTTTATTATCAAACAGAAATAGTCGCAAGGTCTTTATTAGCTTTGGGAATAAAACCAGGTGATCGAGTAGGGATTTGGGCACCAAATAGAGTAGAATGGGTTTTGATACAATATGCTACAGCTAGAATAGGTGTTATTTTAGTAACGATAAACCCAGCGTATCGAGTAAATGAACTAGAATATGTAATCAATCAATCAGAAATAAAAACAGTTTTTGCTTCTCAGCAATTCAAAACAAGTAATTATTTTGAGATGTTGAGAAAGGTAAAACCTAATTGTCCAACATTAGAAAATGTGGTGATTTTTGAAAATGATTGGAATCGTTTCTTAGGTGAATACGAAAATGTTTCAAAATCTAAACTTTCTACAATAGAACAAGAAGTTCAGTTCGACGATCCTGTGAATATTCAGTACACATCAGGTACAACTGGATTTCCGAAAGGTGTGACATTAACACATCATAATATCTTAAATAATGGTTATTTTATTGGGATTCGATTAAATTATTCTGCTTTGGATCGTGTTTGTATTCCTGTTCCGTTTTATCACTGTTTTGGGATGGTGATTGGTAATTTAGCATGTACTTCTCATGGCGCTTGTATGGTAATTCCGTCTGCCAGTTTCGATCCGAGTATAACTTTAGAAACCGTTCAGAAAGAACAATGTACTTCTTTGTATGGAGTTCCGACGATGTTCATAGCAGAATTAGATTTGCCAAATTTCGAAAAATATGATTTAAGTTCACTTAGAACAGGTGTAATGGCTGGTTCTCCTTGCCCGATAGAAATCATGAAAAAAGTTCAATCTCTGATGAATATGAAAGAAATTTCTATTTGTTATGGTATGACAGAGACTTCGCCAGTTTCTGTACAAACAAAAATAGGAACACCTTTAGAAAAGCAAATTAGTACAGTTGGCACTGTGATGGATCATTTAGAAGTTAAAATTATTGATCCACAAACAGGAGCTATTTTACCTAGAGGAGAACAAGGAGAATTATGCACAAGAGGTTATTCGGTGATGTTAAAATATTGGAATAATCCAGAGGCAACTGCACAAGTAATAGATCAAAACAATTGGTTGCATTCGGGTGATTTAGCTACAATGGACGATGAAGGTTATGTGAATATTACTGGCCGAATCAAAGATTTAATTATTCGTGGTGGAGAAAATATTTCACCAAAGGAAATCGAAGACTTTCTATATCAACATCCAAAAATTTCTGACGTACAGGTGATTGGAGTACCTAGTGAAAAATTTGGTGAAGAGGTTATGGCTTGGGTAAAATTAAAGGAAGGTGAAACTTGTTTGGTAGAAGAGTTACAAGAATTTTGCTTAGTAATCGCACATTATAAAAGACCAAAGTATTGGAAATTTGTTCAAGAATTTCCGATGACCATTTCTGGGAAAATTAGAAAAGTTGAAATGCGAGAAAATTCTGTTAAAGAATTGAATTTAGAAGATATTCAACGGATTAAAACATCTTAATATTAATGCATAAATCATTATATTTGGATTTCAATTAAAAAAATAAAATGCCTAAAATATTATTAGTAGAAGACGAAAAAGCGATTAGAAATGTACTGAAAAGTATTTTGTTAGATGAAGATAAAACCTTTTCGGTTGATGAAGCAGAAGATGGCGAAATGGCTTTGAAGATGATCAGCGAAACCGATTATGATTTAATTATTTCTGATATTAAAATGCCTAAAAAAGATGGAGTTGAGGTTCTTACAGAAGCATTAACTTTAAATCCTGATCTTACATTTGTAATGATTTCTGGTCACGGAGACATCGAAACTGCCGTAGATTGCATCAAAAAAGGTGCGTATGATTTCATTTCGAAACCACCAGATCTTAATCGTCTTTTAAACACTGTTCGTAATGCGATTAATCATCAATCTTTGGTGACAAAAAATAATGCATTAAAGACAGAAAATAAAGCGTTAAAAAGAAAAGTTAGTAAACAATATACCATGATTGGTGATTCTCCTTCTCTTGAAACGATTAGAGGAATTATCGATAAAGTAGCTTCTACAGATGCACGAGTTTTGATTACAGGTCCTAACGGTACTGGAAAAGAATTGGTTGCGCACCAAATTCATGAGAAAAGTGATAGAAACAAAAAAACATTAATCGAAGTCAATTGTGCAGCTATACCAGCAGAATTGATTGAAAGTGAGTTGTTTGGTCATGTAAAAGGTTCATTTACAGGTGCAGTAAAAGATAAACAAGGAAAGTTTGAATTAGCAAATAACGGAACTATCTTTTTAGATGAGATTGGTGATATGAGTTTATCTGCTCAGGCAAAAGTTTTACGTGCTCTACAAGAAGGTAAAGTTTCGCCAGTTGGTAGCGAAAAAGAAATAGATGTAAATGTTCGCGTGCTTGCTGCTACAAACAAAAATCTGAGAAAAGAAATAGAAGAAGGCCGCTTTCGCGAAGATTTGTATCACAGATTAGCGGTTATTATTATAGAAGTTCCTGCGCTTAACGAACGTAAAAATGATATTCCTGCTTTGGTAGAACATTTCGTAACTATGTTGGTAGAAAATCAAGGAATGCCGTCTAAAAAATTCTCAGAACCTGCTTATGAAGCTTTAAAAGAGATTGATTGGACAGGAAATATTCGTGAGTTGAGAAATGTGGTAGAAAGATTGTTGATCTTGTCTAATGATCCTGTTTCTAAAGAAGATGTAGAATCATTTGTACGAAAATAAAATGAAGTTTGTATTAAATTTAGGACTTACTTTTTTTGCTTTGATTTTGATAACAAGTTGTTCAGAATCTAAAAACGAATTAGGAGAAAAGTATTTTGAAACTTATACGTTGCGTAATGATTTTAATCGATTCAAATCATTTTATAACGATACCATTTTGTACGAAAATGTGGTTTTACAAACTGGTTTGAATAAAATTTCGACAAACGAATTAATCAATACAAATTTTAGTTGGAATGATAAACAAATGGTTTATCAAAACGGAAAGATTTTAGAAGTAGAATCGATGATTTCAAATGATACATTGATAGTCGCTTCGGGTAAATTTTTACCTTATCTGTATCAAGGAATGCAAGTCCCAGAAATGAAATTTTCTACTTGGCTTTATTTAGATAAAAATAAGAAAATTAAAAAGCAAATAGATTGGTTCAATTATCCGATAGAAGATATTATCCAAGCTTATCAGATGAAACAATCGATGAATATTTCTTCATCTGCAATTGGAAATTAATGAAATAAAAAACTGTAAATGCAGTAGTACTGGTCGGGATTTTTTCCGACCATTTTTATGTTTAAGTCCTGTAATTTATACTTAAAACTATTTGCTTTAAAAAAAAGTCGGAAGAAAAACCTCCGACTAAAACTTTTTTAATAATGGCTCTTTTTTATTTTTAAACTGTAAGATCAGCCGATTCTGTTGTTTGTTCATGAATTTTTGATGCTCTACCAGATGGATCTGTATTTTCTTGCCATTTCGGAATCCATTTTTTTACAGTTTCTGCTGCTGCATCGCTTGGAAAATGTTCATGAAAGATTTTTCTCATATAAAAAGCTTCTTTTGTTGTTGGCGTATTGATTGGATAAAGACTTTCTGCTTTTGCAAATTCCTCATCAGAAATTTCATTTGCACAATGATCAATTAATTGATCAATCCAACTATAACCAACTCCATCAGAGAATTGTTCTTTTTGTCTCCATAAAATATGTTCTGGTAACCAAGGATTTTCTTTATCATCAAAAGCTTTTCTTAAAATGTGTTTTTCCATTTTACCATTCGCTCGATCTGGTCGTTTTTCTGAGGCTTCAATTTTCATTGCTGTTTCTAAGAAATCTTTATCTAGAAAAGGAACACGAGCTTCTAAAGCCCAAGCCATCGTAGATTTATCTGCTCTTAAACAATCTGCTGTGCTTAATAATTGTACTCTTCTAATGGTTTCTTGCTGAAATTCTTCATCAGAAGGTGCGTTATGAAAATACAAATAACCTCCAAATATTTCATCAGAACCTTCGCCAGAAAGCACTACTTTTATACCTAAATCTCTAATGTATTTTGACATAATGTACATTGGAGTAGAGGCTCTAATAGAAGTGATGTCATAGGTTTCTAAATGCCAAACTAATTTTTTGATTATGGCTAAACCTTCCTCAAAACTGAAATGAATTCCATGATGTTCAGTTCCAATAAATTCGGCAACTTCTTTTGCTGCAATGATGTCTGGAGCTGTTTCGTCCATTCCGATAGAAAATGATAATAATTTTTGACCACTTTCTTTCATCAATCTTGCAGTGATAGATGAGATTAAACTACTGTCTAAACCACCAGAAAGTAAAACACCAATTGGCACATCGCTCATTAATCTTTTTTGTGTGGCTTGGATTAAACTATCTCTTAGTTTTTTAGAATCATAAGCTTCTTGACATAATTCTAATTGTTCCCATTTCGGTTGAAAATATTTTACAAAACCAGTTTCTTCAGTAAAAAAATGTCCAGGAGGAAAAGCTTTTACATTGTCACATTCGGTTTCTATTGCTTTTAATTCTGATGAAAAATAATAAGTACCAGTTTTATCTGTACCATAATACAATGGTTTTACTCCGATAGGATCTCTGGCTACCATAAACTTGTCGTCTTGCATTACGATAAATCCAAAAACACCATCTAATAAATTACAAAAATCTGTTCCGTATTTTTCATATAATTTTACTATAACTTCTGAATCACAAGTTGTTCGAAAAGTAAAATCACTCAAAATTGTATCTCTTAATTCTTGATGATTATAAATTTCACCATTATGTACTACATAGGCATTATCTGTTCCTTGTATTGGTTGTTTTCCTGTAACTAAATCAATAATAGCTAAACGCTCATGTGTGATGATGCTTTTACCATCTTCACTAACTTGATAATCTTGCATATCAGGTCCTCTATGACGCATTCTTTTGCTTAGTTCTTGTGCCAATTCTACTTGTAAATCTTCTTTTTTAAATATGCCTAATATTCCACACATGGTTTGATTGTTTTTATTATGAAGCAAATTTGATGATTAAAATGTATTTAATTTGTTTTATACTATTTTTAATTTATATTATTAATTAAAAATGCTAAATTTAGTTATTTATTTAACTAAATAATCTAAAATAGATTTGTCACGTTTAGATTGTTAAATTGTCAGTTTTAACGATAGGAATGATTATTGAATTAATACTTGCAAACAAAGAACTATGGCAGATAATATGAATAATGTTGATTTTCAGAACATTCCAGATGATTTTAATAATAAAGAAGAATTTTATCAAACCTTTAAAGAAAGATTAGAAGATGTTGAAAATTTCCCAACAGATTACAGTTTCAAGTTTATTTATCCAACAAGCGAAGAAACAATGAATAAAGTGAAAGGAATTTTTAAGGATGTGAATCCTTCTTTTGATTATAAAGCTTCTAAAAGCAGAAAATATACATCAATAACTGTAAAAATTCATGCTGTTGATGCTGATCAAGTGATTGGTTTCTACAAAGAAGTTGCAGAGATAAAAGATGTTATTATGTTATAAATAAAAACCACTTCAAATCGAAGTGGTTTTTTTCGCAAAATATGAAATTTCTACATTATTAATGAAATTGAGCAGTTTCTGTACTCTCTGCCATTGCAGTTGTAGATGAGTTTCCTTGTTGAACAGTATTTTGTACATAATCGAAATATTGTGTACCAACAAATGATTGATGTTTTACAGCGGCAAATCCTTCTTCTTGTAAAGCAAATTCGCGTTCTTGTAATTCAGAATATCCAGCCATTCCTTTTTGTTTGTAAGCTTTAGATAATTCGAACATAGAAGTATTCATTGCATGGAAGCCAGCTAATGTAATAAATTGAAATTTATAACCCATTTCTGCTAATTCCTCACGGAAAGTTTCCATTTGTGCAGGAGTTAAATGTTTTGCCCAGTTGAAAGAAGGTGAACAGTTATATGCCAACATTTGATCTGGATGTTTTTCACGAACTGCTTGTGCAAATTCTCTAGCCATACCAAGATCAGGATTAGATGTCTCCATCCAAACAAGGTCAGCGTAAGGTGCATAACTTAAAGCACGATCTATTCCTTGTTCCAATCCATTGTTTACGTAATAAAACCCTTCTGATGTTCTTTTGTTAGATGTAACAAAACGTAAATCTCTTTGGTCGATATCAGAAGTAATTAAGTTTGCTGCCTCTGCATCTGTTCTTGCAATTAATAAAGTTGGAACACCACAAACATCAGCAGCTAAACGAGCTGCAACTAATTTATTGATGGCTTCTTGAGTCGGAACTAAAACTTTTCCGCCTAAATGACCACATTTTTTAGCAGATGATAATTGATCCTCAAAATGAACACCAGCAGCACCAGCTTCAATCATTTGTTTCATCAATTCATAAGCATTTAAATTTCCTCCGAAACCAGCTTCTGCGTCAGCAACGATTGGTACAAAATAATCAATTTCACCTTGTCCTGTTACAGATTGTATTTCATCGCGACGACGAAAAGCATTGTTGATTCTTTTAACAACCATCGGTACAGAGTTCGCAGGGTAAAGAGATTGATCTGGATACATTTCAGATGATAAATTTGCATCAGCAGCAACTTGCCAACCAGATAAATAAATGGCATTAAGACCAGCTTGTACTTCTTGTATCGCCTGATTTCCATTTAATGCTCCAAGTCCAGCCATGAAAGGTTTATTATTTAAACCATCCCAAAGTTTGTTAGCGCCATTTTTTGCTAATGTATATTCTAGGTCTAATGAACCTCTCAATTTGATAACATCTTCTGCAGAAAATGGACGTTTAACATTTTTCCATCTTGGATTTTGATCCCAGTCTTCTTGAATTTTTTTAATTCTTTCTTGATTGCTCATTTTAGTGTGTTTTTTGTGTTTTGTTTTGTGAAAAGTGTGTGTATTGTTTGTGTTGTTTTTTATAAATATGGATATGCTTTTAGTGTTAAGAATTCTTCAAATTCCATATTCAAAACTAATTCGTCAAAAAGTTGAATAGCTTGTTTGAATCTTCCTTTGATGAAATTTTCTTCTCCAATCAAATTCTTGATTTTCTCTACTTCATCAGCTCGCAGTTTTCTATATTTTTCATTGTTAAAAACTGATCCATCTTCTAATTCGATGTGTTGATTATGCCATTGCCAAATTTGAGTTCTAGAAATTTCAGCTGTTGCTGCATCTTCCATTAGGTTGTAAAGTGCGGCAGCTCCTCTGCCAGATAACCAGCTTTCTAGATATAAAATTCCAACATTTATATTTTCTCTAATTCCTTTTTCTGTGACAGTTCCTTTCGGTAATTCTAATAAAGAAGCTTCTGTTGTGACAATATCTTCTCTTTTATTATCGATCTGATTTTTATTTGGCATGTGTTCATTGAAAATATCCATTGCTATTTTTACTAAAGCTGGATGTGCTACCCAAGTACCATCATGACCATTTTTAACTTCTCTTAGTTTGTCATTTTTAACTTTTTCAAAAGCTGCATTATTCGCTTCTTCGTTATTTTTTATTGGAATTTGGGCTGCCATACCACCAATCGCATGTATATTTCTTTTGTGACATCTTTGGATAACTGATTGTGAATAAGCAGACATAAAAGGTGATGTCATAGTTACCTGAGAACGATCTGGTACAATGAATCCTTCATGATTTCTAAATTTTTTGATATAAGAAAAAATATAATCCCATCGACCACAATTTAAACCTGCAATGTGTTCTTTCAAAGCATGAATAATTTCATCTAGTTGAAAAGAAGCAGTGATTGTTTCGATTAAAACTGTTGCTTTTATTGTGCTTTGTGGAATTTGTAAATAGTCTTGTGCAAAAACAAAAACTTCATTCCACCAAGCAGCTTCTTTGTAATGTTCTAATTTAGGTAAATAGAAATAAGGCCCACTTTGATTGGAAAGTAACGTGTGTGCATTATGGAAAAAATATAAACCAAAGTCAAATAGTGAGCCTGATATTTCTTGGTTGTTAATTAAAACATGTTTTTCATTTAAATGTAATCCTCTTGGTCTTACTAATAGAACAGCTATTTCATTATTCAATTCATAAGTTTTACCTTTTGCAGTATCTTCTAATTTAATTTCTCGACGTACTGCATCGCGTAAATTTAATTGACCTTCTAAATTGTTAGTCCAAGTAGGAGAGTTGCTGTCTTCAAAATCGGCCATAAATGTTTTGGCACCAGAGTTTAAAGCATTGATGACCATCTTTCGATCTACAGGACCTGTAATTTCTACACGTCTGTCTTGTAAATCTGCCGGAATTGGTGCTGCAACCCAATCGCTATTACGTATTTCTTCTGTCTCTTTTAAATACGATGGAAAATTTCCTTGATCAAAAAAAGCTTGCTGTTTTTTTCTCTCTTTTAATAATTCTAATCTCTTAGAATCAAACTTTTCATGTAAAGCAACTAAAAATTCTTTTGCTTCAGTTGTCAGAATTTCAGGGTATTGATTTTCAATTCCTGTAAAAGCTAGTTTGTTATTTGTAATTGTTTCCATCTTTTGTGTATTTTTGATTCAACGAAAAATATATCTTCAGCGAACGTTCGCTAAATTATAACTTTTCGTTGAATTGTACCAAATATTTTATAAAAAAAATGCAGGAAGATTATATAAAATTGATTTTCGGATTGAAAATGAAGCAGTTAAGATCGGGTAAAGATTTGTCTTTATTTAAGTTGTCAAAACAAACTGGATTATCAAAATCTTATCTTAACGAAATAGAAAAAGGTAAAAAATATCCGAAAACAGATAAAATTGTTCTTTTAGCTGAAGCTTTAGAAGTTGATTATGATGAATTGGTGTCCTTAAAACTTGATAAAAATCTTGCGCCAGTTGGCGAAATTCTTCAATCAAATGTTTTTAGAGAAATTCCGCTCGATTTATTTGGAATTGAAGAGCGAGATGTAATCGAGATTATTGCAAATGCACCTGTAAAAGTAAATGCATTTATTTCTACTTTGATCGAAATTGGAAATAATTATAATCTGACGAAAGAAAGTTTTTATTTGGCTGCATTGCGTTCTTATCAAGAAGCAAACGATAATTATTTTCCAGAGATTGAAGAGAAAGCGAAGAAGTTTTTAAAAGAATATGCAGATCGACCTTCTGAGGAAATTACAGAAGAATGGATGGAAGAAGTCTTGAAAGAAGAATTTGGTTATACCATTATTTATGAAGATTTTTCTGATATTATGGATTTTGAAATGGCAAAATTGCGTTCGGTTTATATAGAATCGAAAAAGCATCTTTACATAAATTCGAATACAGATCGTGATCAAAAAAGATTTATTTTAGCAAAAGAAATTGGATATAATTATTTAGAATTAAAAGAACGTTTATATACATTTTCGTGGGCGAGTTTCGAAACATTTGATCAATTATTGAATAATTTTTATGCTTCTTATTTTGCTGGAGCTTTGCTTTTACCAGAAGATCTATTGGTACAAGATTTAAAAGCAGCTTTTAAATTAAAGGAACATGAATTGGATCAGATTTTAACATTTTTTACCCGTTATACAGAATCGCCGGAAACTATTTATCAACGTTTAACTAATTTATTCCCAAAGCATTTTAATATTAGAGATTTGTTCTTCTTAAGAATTACGCATAAAAGAGAAACAGATAGTTTTAAGTTGACAAAAGAGTTGCATCTCAATCAGCAGCAATCTCCGCAAGCAAACGAAACAGATGAGCATTATTGTAGACGTTGGATTTCTATTCATGTTTTAAAAGAACTTGAGAAATTACCTGAACAAAGACACATGATTTCTTCTCAGATTTCTATTTATCCTTACCATAATAATCAGAAATATTATGTGATTTCTTCCGCAACTCAAGATCCTTTTAATCCAGAATATTTGCGAAGTGTCACGATTGGCTTACGTTTAGATTCGGCAAAAAAACACATTAAATTTTTAGACGATTCACAGATTGTGACCAAAGAAGTTGCAGTAACTTGCGAAAATTGCGGAATCAAAGATTGTCAGGAACGTTCGGCATTGCCAAGTCGATTCGAGAAAAATATTCGCTCGAAACGTTTAAACGTGATGATCAATGATTTTATCAAGAAAAATAGTTAATGAATTATTAACCTAATTGCCAGTCAACTGCAAAAACAGCTTGTAAAGCGGCAGTTTCTGTACGAAATCTTTGATCGCCTAAACTGATTCCTGTAAACTGATGTTGATTAGCATCTGAAATTTCTTGTGCAGAAAAATCTCCTTCAGGACCAATTAAAATTAAGATGTTTTTAGGTTGATTAGTTAAAATAGATTTCAATGGTGTTCGAGAAATTGTTGATTCACAATGTGCGATTAATTTTTCGGTTTGATGAAAATCTTGTTTGATGAAATCGTTGAACTTAGTTAATTCATTGATTTTTGGTAAGTAAGCTTTCAATGATTGTTTTGTCGCAGCTTGAACAATTTTTTCAACACGTTCTATTTTTAGATTTTTTCTTTCAGAATGAAAAGTTTGTAAAAAAGTAATTTCGTCAATACCAATTTCTGTTGCTTTTTCTAAGAAAAACTCCAATCTTTCCATTGTTTTTGTTGGTGCAATAGCTAAATGAAGGTAATAATTTTTTTTCTCGAAATTTTGTTTTAAATGTAGAATTTCACCTTCTACTGATTTTTTAGAAATCGATTTAATTTCACATTTTGCTAAATTTCCTTTTCCGTCCGTTACATGAACAATATCACCTTCTTTTCCTCTTAAAACCTTAGAAAAATGATGACTTTCTTCTTCGTTTAGAATAGCGATGTGATTGTTTATTTCTCCAAAAAATAATTTCATTCGATAGAATATTTAGCTGTTGATTTATCGGTAATCGAACCAAAAAGTTGATGTTCGTATTTCAATTGTCCAACAATTGCAATCATTGCTGCATTGTCTGTTGTGTACTCAAATTTCGGGATATAAGTTTTCCAACCAAAAGATTTTTCACCATCTTTTAATCTTTGACGAATTTCTGAATTTGCAGAAACGCCACCAGCAATAGCAATTTGATGAATGCCTAAATTTTTACTTGCTTTTGTTAATTTATCCATTAAAATTTCGACAATTGTGTATTGAATGCTCGCACATAAATCGTCAATATTTTCTTCTATAAAATTCGGGTTGTTTTTCGTTTCTTTTTGTAAGAAATATAGAATCGCTGTTTTTAATCCACTGAAACTAAAGTTGTAATCGTTCACTTTTGGTTTAGTGAACTTAAATTTTTTAGGATCACCCAATTTTGCTTTTTTATCGATAATTGGTCCTGCCGGATAAGGAAGATTTAATAATTTTCCTGCTTTATCAAAAGCTTCACCTGCTGCATCGTCTATAGTTTCACCAATAATTTCAAAGTCAAAATAATTAGAAATTTTTACAATTTGCGTGTGACCACCACTTATCGTCAAACATAAAAAAGGAAACGTTGGTTTTTCTTCGTTTGCATCGTCAATAAAATGAGCTAAAATATGAGCTTGCATATGATTAACTTCAATCAAAGGAATATTTAATGCAAGACTTAAAGATTTTGCAAAACTGCTACCAACCAACAAAGAACCCATTAATCCTGGACCACGAGTATAAGCAATGGCTTTTAGATCTTTAGGATTTATGTTTGCTTTTTTTATAGCCTGATCGATTACAGGAACAATGTTTTGTTGATGCGCTCTGGAAGCCAGTTCTGGTACAACTCCACCATAATTTTTGTGAATTTCTTGATTCGCAATTACATTGGAAAGAATTTTGCTATTAGCAATTATCGCTGCTCCTGTGTCATCGCAAGATGATTCGATGGCAAGGATTAAGTTTTTTGTTTCCATTTCTTGGGACGAAAAAAATAATTAATTTTACACTGCAAATATCGTAATAAAAAAGAGATTGAAAGTAATAAGAAGAATAGGAAGAGTAATTTTAGTATTAGCAATTGTAATACTAAGCTTATTATTAACGGTTTCCGTTGCGATACAAATACCTGCTGTGCAAACCCGATTGGCACAATGGGGCGTTGAACAGCTCAATAAAACCTTCAATACCAAAATAGATGTAGAATCTGTAGATATCAATTTTTTTGGTAGAATTTACATGTATGGATTAACTACAAAAGATGATCGTGGATTAGATTTTATAAAAGTCAAACAATTAGAAACCAGTTTTGATATTTGGTCACTTTTGAAAGGAACAGATAAAATTGATTTGAAAGAAATTGAGCTAACTGATCCGCAAATAAAAATCATTACTTATAAAGGCGATTCGACATCTAATTTTATAAAATTCGTTAATTCGTTCTCAAGTAAAGAGAAAAAAGAACCTTCACCATTTACCTTGAAAGGTAATTTTATCATTAATAATGGAGAATTATTATTAAAAAATGAAAACTTAGAAACTTCTAAACAGGTTTGGGTTGATGCTAAAAAACTAAATGTTGATATTTCTGATTTTGCTTTGATAAATGATGATTTGAATGCAAATGTAAATCGATTAGCATTCGAAACTATGCGAAAAGGAGAATTGTATGTAGTGAAACAACTTTCTGGTAAAGCGCATTATAATAGTAAAGAAATTCGTGTTGATAATTTATTATTACAAACTAATGATTCTAATCTACAAGGAAATTTGGTTTTAGATTCTTCAAAAGAAAATGCGATGAAAGATTTTGTGAATAAAGTTATTTGGACGGCAGATATTCATCACGGAACAGTTATTAATTTTAAAGATATTAGATATTTTGCTGATAATTTTGATAAGAATTCTTCGGTAAAAGTTTATGGACTTGCAAGTGGACCATTAAATGATTTGACATTTGAAAACATCGAATTAGCTGATGATAACAATTACATTTCAGCTAAAAACCTACAATTGAAAGAAGTTTTGAAAAACGACTTGAAATTGTATAGTAAATCTTTACGTTTAAAAACTTCTTATCAATCACTTAAACAATTATTACCAACTTTTATTGCCCAAAAAATTCCTGTATTCGTTCAACGATTTGGAACTGTAAATTACGAAGGTGATTTAGTTTTAAATACCAAAGAAATTGCTTTAGAAGGAAATGCAATTACAGGTTTAGGTAGAGCAAATATCAATGCTGTACTTTCTAATTATACAAATCCAAAAGCAATGCTTTACAAAGGTGTTGTAGATGCAAATGATTTAGATTTAAGACAAATTACAGAAGTTAAAGACTTAGGATTAGTTTCTGGGAAATTGACTTTTAACGGAATTGGAACTGACCTAAATACAATTAATTTAGATGTTGACGGAAATCTAAAATATTTAGATTTGATGGGAAAACGTTACCATAATTTAGCTGTTGATGGTTTATTGAAAAATTATGTTTATGATGGGAAATTCGTCATTAACGATCCAAACTTAAAAGCAACTTTTGATGGAAATGTCGCATTTAAATCTAAACCTTATCGATTAAATTTCGAATCTGATCTTAATTACATTGATTTGGATTATTTAGGTTTGACAAAAAACTTAGGAGCGAAAGTAAAAGCGAAAGTAAAAGGCGATTTTTCTTTGTCTAATTTAGATGATTTTGTTGGTGACTTAAGTTTGGTTGATCTTCATTACCAATCTAAAACTGATACGTTAAATTTAGCTGAAGCTTTCATAGATTCTGAAGTTTCTGATGGCACAAAGATAATTCACGCAAAAATTCCTGATTATTTAGAAGGTGAAATTTCTGGAAAATTTGTTTTAAGTGAAATTGTAAATTCGATAAACAATACATTAGTACCGATTATTCCATCTTTTAGACACAAAAAAGTTTCTCCAAATCAAGAGTTTACGGTTAATGTTTTTGTAGAGCAAAATATTTTAAAATACATCAATCCAGAAATAGTTGTCGAACCAAATACTTCGCTCAAAGCTTACATCAATTCTAACGATAATTCTTTTCGGGCAAATTTAGATTCGCCTGGTGTTGCTTTTGGTAACATCAAAGCATACAATGCTTTAGTTAGTTTAGATACCACAACAGAAGACAACAAGGTTAGTGGTTCTATTGATAGTTTGATGATTAATAAAATTGCTGTTCGAGACATCAAAATCAATTCGATTCCGAAGAACGATTCTTTGATGATTAATACGAATTTCAATATTGGTAAACCGTCAAATCCTATGAAGTTTGATTTGAATCTTTTCCACACCATGAAAGATAATAATACAATGGAATTTGGTTTTGCTTCATCGACTTTTAATTTAGATAGCAACATTTGGACAATCAATCAAGAAAATTCATCAGAAACCAATAAAGTCATCATCGATATGAATTCTAAAAGGATGCGTGTCGAAGAAATTTCACTTAATTATCAAGATCAACGATTGGTTATGAGTGGATTCTATAACAACGAAGAAGATTTTAATTTTGATGGAAATTTCGAGAAATTAGTTCTTTCTAAATTGATTCCGAAAGATTTATTAAAAGGTTTGAGTATTGATGGTATTGCGAATGGTGATGTAAATGTTGTGAGGAATGCCAAGGAATTGAAACCGACTTTGGCAATGAAAATTGATCAATTAAAACTAAATGATTTTGAGTTAGGAAATTTGAGTTTGAATGGTGGTTATAACAACGTTCAGAATGTATTTGATGTGGAATTGTCATTGGATCAAGGATTAGTGCAATCATTGTATCTTAATGGATTTATAGATAATAACCCTGAAACTCCAGAACTGAATGTTGTCGCGAATTTTGATGAATTTAATGTAGGATTTGTAGAAGGTTTTCTATCAACTGTTTTTTCTAATATGAGAGGAACAATTTCTGGTGAAGTGCAATTCGATGGGAAAATCAATCAACCAAATTTTCAAGGAGATTTAGCTGTACGTGATTTAGGATTTAAAATTAATTATTTAGGAACAGATTATTTGTTCGATGGTGTAAATGATGTTCATGTTACTAAAATTGGTGGAAGTCAAGGTACAATCATGTTAGATAATCTTGTTTTTAGAGATACATTTTATAAAACAAAAGGTTTGGTAGATGGTGCAATTTTATTTAGAGGTTTCTCTGAATGGTTCCTCAACTTGTCTTTTTCGTCAAGTAATTTGTTGGTAATGAACACGACTGCGAAAGATAATGAAATGTTTTATGGACGCGTTTTTGCTGACGGATATTTCGATATTTTCGGTCCTGTACAAGGTTTAGATATTGTTGCTCGAGCAGATGTTAAAGATAATTCAGAATTAACAATTAATACGAGTAGTACAATTATAGAAAGTGAAAAACAATTGGTGAGATTTGTTCCTAATCAAGACATTGTAGAAGATAATAAAGAGCGTACACAACCTAAAGGTATGACGATTGATCTTCTAGTAAATGCATATCCAACGTCTAAGGTAAATCTTATTTTAGATGCTGCTACAAATGATATGGCGACAGCTCGCGGAACTGCAGAAAATTTAGGAATTCGATTAGATAACTCAGGAATCAATATTACAGGAAATTACAATATAGAATCTGGTACATATAATTTTAGACAATCTGGTATTCCTTTATTGAATAAAAATTTTAGTATTCAAAAAGGAAGTAATATAAATTTCTCTGGGAATCCATTAAATGCTGATTTGGATATTACAGCAGTTTACGAACGAACAATTTCTAATGTTGGAGAATATTTAGCTGGTGCTGGATCTTCTCAGTTATATGATGGTCAATTAAAAATTTACATAAAAGACAATCTTCAAAATCCTAAAATCGATTACGATATTGAAATCTTGAGAGCGAGTTCTGATATGAATTCTCAATTAGCTTCTAAACTTAACAATCAAGACGAAAAAACCATGCAATTCGTTTATATCTTGATGACTGGTAAATTTGGAGATACAACTACTTTATCATCTAATTTACAAGGAGGTGTTGCTTCTGGTGCTGCAGATATTGGACTTTCTGCAATTGCTGGAGCTTTAAATTCACTTTTGGGCGGCGTAGAATTAGATTTTCAGTATATACAAGGTAGTGATGGAAGTTATACGAACGATAAATTACGATATTCATTATCTTATCAGGTAAATAATCGTATGAAAGTGAGTGGTTCTTATGGAATGGCTGTGACTAATGAATATCAAGAGAATTTTGACGGAAATCTAAATCTTCAATACGATGTTTCTCGTCTGAATAACGGAAGTTTACTTGTGAATCTATTTACAAGACCAACAACTTTTGGTGTGCAAGCAGGAAATCTTAATCAATTAAATCAAAGTTTTGGTGCAGGAGTTAGTTACAATACTTCGTTTAATTCATTAAAAGAAGTTTTTAGAAGAATTCGTGGAGATGAACGCAAAGATCAAATTCAAGATTCTATTAACCGTTCGGTAGAGTATCAGCAAAGATCAAATGATAATCCGATAGAAGTTTCAGATTCTGTTAAAGAAAAGTTTGAGTTAGATACTGTGAAAAAATCTACAGTTTCTATGAATGCTCCTGTGGTTTCTGATAAAAAATACTTAGAAAATCAAAAGAAGAAAAGAGGTTCTTTGGTTAGGTTCTAAAAAAAAGAGTTTATTGAATTAACAATAAACTCGCGCAAACAAACAAAAGTGAAAAGCTCTTCAGAACTTTTATTGAAACAAATCTAAAATATTAAATAAATCATTAAATAATTTTTGGTAAAATATTTTGATTATTTATAATTTTGCTAAAAATTAGAAAGATTATTATCAAATTAATAAAAAAATAGAAAAAGAGTGAAAATGAATTACATAATTGATGATGTTGATAAGAAGATATTAATGTATTTGATCGATAATACAAGGATGCCTTTTACAGAAATTGCCAAAAAAATGAATGTTTCTGCTGGAACGATACATGTTCGTGTAAAAAAACTAGAAGATGCTGGTATCATAAAAGGATCTACTTTGGTGATCGATTATGAAAAAATGGGCTATCAATTTGTTGCGTATGTTGGTATTTTATTAACAAAAACTAACAAAACACAACATGTAATCGATGAATTATATCGTGTACCAAATGTTACAGTTGTACATGTAGTTTCTGGGAAATACAATATTTTCTGTAAAATCAGAGCAAGAGATACAGCTCATGCAAAAGAAGTAATCTATAAAATAGATCAAATAGATGATGTCCTTAGAACAGAATCTACCATATCATTAGAAGAATCATTCAACGATAAAAATCGTTTGATGCATTCAATTTTTCAATAAAAAAAATAATAAACCATGACTGCTGAAGAAAAAGAGCTTTATTTTAATGTCGCATTATGTTCAGGATTGGTTCTTTTTGGATTTGATGGAGAAGATCTTAAAATCCTTATTTACCGTAAAAAAGGAGAACCTTTTAAAGGTGCTTTAACGATTCCTAGTAAATATGTCGCACCGGATATGAGCAACGAAACTGTTGTTCACAATATGGTAAAAGAGAATATTGGGATAGACGATCATACGATTTATATAGAGCAATTAAAAGCCTTTGTAAAAGTTTTTAGAAATCCGATAGGACGTGTTGTAAACGTTGCTTATTATGCACTTATAAAATTAACTCCAGAAATAGAGAAAGAAGTTGCAAAAAGAAATGGCGAATGGATAAAATACAACGAAATACCAGATTTAGCTTTTGATCATAACGAAATTGTAACTTATGCAAAAGAGCGTGTAAAACGTCGTGTAAAAAGAAGACCAATTGGTTTTAATCTTTTACCGAAAGAATTTACCATTGCCCAATTACAAAGTTTATATGAGAAAGCTTTGAATCGTGAATTGGATAAAAGAAACTTTAGAAAAAAGATTTTCAATTCGAATTTGATTTTCGAGACAGGAAATACAACAGATCCTAAAGAACATAGAAAGGTTTCTAAATTGTATAGTTTCGATGAAGAGAAATTCGAGAAATTAAGTTTAAAAGGTTACGATTTCTTATTCTAAACATTTTTTATGTCATCAAAAAAAAGAACTTTTTGGTTCAAGTTATTAATGTTCATCATGTCATTTTTAATCATCAGTTTGTTATACAGAGGAATCCAGCTATATCAAACCAACGATTATTTGTTTAAAGACATTGTCGAATATGAAACACCAGAAATGCCTTCATGGTATCCAATAACTACAATCGTTTTTTCAGTTATAAGTTTAATAGGATTAGTTTTAACCTATTTCTTAAAGAAAATAGGAGTTTATATAATCGTTGCATCGTTATTTTTGGCAGCAACAATTCAACCAGAATTTATGCCAGATGGAACCTTATTTACTTTGTTTACCCTATTTTTCTTTGTCGGTTATGGTTTGGCAATTCTTTATCCTCATTGGAAAGAATTTGATTAAAAATAGCAGTATTTATCAAGATAAGCCGAGAGAAATCTCGGTTTTTTTATTGCTGTTATATTACAAAAAATAGAATATCTTTGGTTCGGAAAAAATAATCAAAATCACTTATGGATTGTATCTCTGTTTTTGATATGCTCAAAATTGGAGTTGGACCATCGTCTTCTCATACATTAGGTCCTTGGAGGGCTGCTGAAGCTTTTTTAAAAGAGCTCAAATCAAAAGATTCTATCAATAAAATTGTTAGGGTGAAAGTTGATCTTTATGGTTCGTTATCGTTGACTGGTAAAGGACATGCGACAGATTTTGCTGTTATGTTAGGATTAAGTGGAACCGATCCAGAATATATTCCGATAGAAGATATTCAAAGAATAATTAATGAAATTAATACGAAGAATCAAATACATTTTAATGGAACAAATTTTGTTGATTTTGATCCAGCAAAAGATGTAGTTTTTAATCGTGAATTTTTAGATTTTCATGCAAATGGATTAATGTTTACTGCTTTTTTTGATGATGAAACTTTTTATGAATCAATTTTTTATTCGATTGGAGGTGGATTTATTACCAAAGGCGATGAAGTGAAAAATTTAGAAGTAACTTGTGATTTTCCATATTTGTTTAACACTTCTCAAGAATTGTTAGACCATTGCAAAGAAACAGGTTTATCTATTTCTGATTTGATGAGAGTAAACGAACAAACTTTGCGAACAAATGATGAGGTTGATGCTGAGCTTATGCGAGTTTGGAATACCATGTCAGAATGCATGTTTATTGGTTGTCACACGCAAGGAATTTTACCGGGCGGATTAAATGTAAAAAGACGTGCGTTTGATTTGCATCAAAAATTAAAAGGCGAATTACCTTACGAGAATCCAAACGAATGGATTCATGCAATTCGTAAAACTAAAATTGCTTTTAGACAGATTTTTAAATGGGTAAGTTGTTATGCATTAGCTGTTAACGAGGTTAATGCATCTCTTGGTCGCGTGGTTACAGCACCTACAAATGGAAGTGCAGGTGTGATTCCAGCTGTATTGATGTATTATTTGACTATTGAAAATCATAAAGCAGGAGAGAAAGAAATTAAACAATTTTTAATGGTTGCTGGTGTCATCGGAAGTATTTTCAAAAAAGGAGCTACGATTTCAGCAGCAATGGGTGGCTGTCAAGCAGAAATTGGTGTTTCTTCTGCGATGGCTGCAGCGGCTTTGTGCGAATTGTTGGGTGGTTCTCCAGAACAAGTGACTATTGCGGCAGAAATTGCAATGGAACATCATCTTGGTTTAACTTGTGACCCAATTGGTGGATTGGTTCAAATTCCTTGTATCGAGAGAAATGCAATGGGAGCGATCAAAGCAATAAATGCTGCTGAATTAGCTTTGGATACGGATCCTAAAGAAGTGAAAGTTCCCTTAGATAAAGTTGTAAATACCATGTGGGAAACTGCTAAAGATATGAATCATAAATACAAAGAAACCTCAGAAGGTGGATTAGCAGTTGCAGTAAATATTGCAGATTGTTAATGATATTTCTGATCTTGATAGAATAAAAAAATCCGAGAAAATTCTCTCGGATTTTTTTATACCTTAGAAATAGATAAAAATTTCAAATTAAGATGTCAAATTACCTAGAAAGTGTTGTAAAACAATTCGAATATTACAAATCATTAGGAGAAAAAACGATGCTTCAATTAGAAGATGAAAATTTGTTTTGGCAAGCTAATGAATCATCAAATAGCATTGCGATTATAGTAAATCATCTTTCTGGAAATATGCTTTCTCGTTGGACTGATTTTTTAACAACTGATGGAGAAAAAGAATGGCGAAATCGCGACGATGAATTTGAAGATATCATCAAAAACAAAAAAGATTTAATGGAAAAGTGGGAGCGAGGATGGGCTTGTTTATTTTATGCTTTGAGCGAATTAAAAACTGATGACGATTTACAAAAGATTATTTATATAAGAAATGAAGGTCACACTGTTTTAGAAGCAATCAATCGTCAATTGGCACATTATCCATATCATATAGGACAAATTGTTTATATAGGTAAATTAATAAAAAGTACTAATTGGTTGACTTTATCAATACCTAAAAATAAATCTAAAGAATATAATTCGGCAAAGTTTTCAGAAGCTAAAAAGATGTAACATTTTACGGAAGAATTTCTAGATAAAAAAAATAACCCTTAAAAATTTAAGGGTTATTTTTTTTAATGTGATTCCATTTCAGGATCATGGTATTGACAACATTCTGGTAATTTTTTATAATCAGGTTCTGTTGCTTTTACATGTTCTGTATCATGTCCAACAGCAGCAATTGCGTGTTCTACTTTATCAAGATCGGTGAGCTTTTCGTTCATCACAAGTGATAATTTTTTAGTGTTTTGTTCCCAAGTAGCAACCTTAACACCTTTTACGCTGTAAGCCGCATTTTCTATTCTTTTTTTGCACATTCCACAAACACCTTCTACATTTACTTCGTATTTAGCATTTTTGTTTTTCCCAGTTTGGGCATTTACAAAAAACACAAGACCAAATAATAAGGCGATTGATAATAACTTTTTCATTTTATTGTTTTTTAATTATAATACTTTAAATCTTAAGCCTGCATAAAACATTCTACCAAAAATTGGTGCATATACCATAGAAGTATCAAAATCAGCACCAAAAGGATCATTTGCTCCTAATATTGCTCTTTTTTGTTGATAATTCGTTAAATTTTCTCCACCAACATAAACCTCAAATTTCGGAGAAAAAACACGCGTGATTTGAGCATGTAAAGTAGAATATGGATTGGTATAAGGTGCAAATCTATTTTCTACAGAATTGTCATTTGTATTTGGCATTCTTTGTTTGCTGAACCAATTGTATGTCAAATCGAAACGCCAACTTTTTCCTTCATGTTCATGTGTTTGATATTCTAAATTTGTAAAAAATCTATTTTTAGCTTGTAAAGCTTTATCTAATCTTCCACTCAAATAATCTGATTGTATATCGTAATATTTATATGATGTTCTGATATTGAAATGATTAAATGGATTGAAATTAAAATCAACTTGTAAGCTATTTGCGAAAGATTTACCTTCTAAATTATAGAATAAAACTTGGTGTGATGAATAATCAATATCTGTTATAACTTGATTATCAAAACTTGTTCTATAAAAATCAACTGTTACATCTGCATTTCTGTTAAATATTTTAAATTGTTGTGTGATGCTTCCACCAAAATTCCAAGCAATTTCTGGATCCAAACCATAAGTTTTTCCGTCATTATTTAAAACTAAAAATTGTCTTGAACTTGCCATTAAATTCTGGTTTTCTGCATAAATATTTGCTAAACGTTTACCACGTCCTACAGAAGCTTTTATGGTTGTATTTTTCCAAGGATTGTATCTTAAATGAACTCTTGGTGTTGCAAAAAATCCCATACGATTATGGTAATCTAAACGTCCACCAAGTATAACACTGAAATTGTCTAAATTATCATAAGTATATTCAAAAAATACGCCCGCAGAATTATCAATTCTTTGCAATTCTTGATCCAAAGGAAGAGCTAAATTTTCATCGTATTTATCGTACGTAAAACTTACTCCGGTTGCAAATTTGTTTTTGGTATTATTAATAATCGAGTTGAAAATATAATTTGCATAAAAACTTTGTTGATCAATGTCGTACAAATTATTTCCGTAATAACTGTCTTGATTATGCGCGCTATAAGCCAATTGTAAACCCATCGATTGAAAAGGCATTTCTGGGAAAACATAACCAACTTTTGCATTCAGATCCAAACGATTGGTGTTGATATCGTAACCCCACAAACCGTTTGGATTACTTTTTTTATACTCTTTTTCACCACCCCATTTTTCATCATTCATGTAACGAGCTGTAAAAAATCCAACCCAACCTTTCTCTAAATTTTGATATTGCCAACGATTCATTACATTAATTTGTTGACCTAATGGATTATCTAAAAATCCATCATCATTCATATCATTTCTTGCAACACGTGTATTGCCGTGTAGAAATAAAGAAGAACTCCATTTATCAGTGATTTTTTTGTTGACATGCGTATTCGCTTCGAATCTTGCATCTGTCGAACCATAAAGATTTAAGAAAAAAGGAATATCTTCTGCAGGTTTTATTAATTCGGTATTGATTTGACCAGAAATACTTTCGTAACCATTAACAACAGGTCCAGAACCTTTGGTTATTAAAATATTTTCTACCCAAGTTCCTGGTGTAAAGCTCATCCCGTAAGCTTGCGAAGCTCCACGTACAGATGGAATATTTTCTTCTGCTATCAAAATGTAAGGAGAAGTTAAACCTAACATTTTAATTTGTTTATTTCCTGTCACTGCATCAGAAAAATTAACATCAATTGCAGGATTAGTTTCAAAGGATTCTGCCAAGTTACAACAAGCCGCTTTTAGTAACTCTTTGCCTGTCATTTTCATCGCATTCATGGCAGAATTATCTTTTCTTAACGATGATCGATTATCTGTTAATTTCACACCTTCTAATTCACTTGTTTGTGTGAAATTGATATCGCTTGGTGTAAATGTTAATGTCTGAAAATCAGTTGTATTAATGTTAAATTTATTCTCGTCATTTTCGTAGAAAACACCTAATTGATTTTGATCATCTGTTTTCTGAATTTCGAATTCGCCATTTTCGTCGGTAACAACCGTTTCTGTTGAGCCAGTCCAATAAATTTCTGCTCCAACGATTGGTTTATTTTCTTTGTCAACAATTTTACCTTTGTATTGTTCTTGTGCAAACATCATCGCACTCGAAAGTATAAGTAACGATGTAATTATTTTTTTCATGAATATTTTGTTTAAATCAATAAGCTATTTGTTAGAAGAAAAATCTTCTAATGATCGTAATGATTTAAGACAATTATGCGTAGAAAATGAGTTGCGAATTTTGTAAATAAATGGGCGGTGCATTAGATTCTACAAAATGCGAGGTAAATTCTAAACGTTGATTTTTGCCAACATTATTAAAATTTAGATATTCAAACTTTGTAGGAAAATCGATGATGTTGTTGAATTGTATTTTTAGAATATCAACAATTTGTTTATCGATGAATTTATTTTGTAAAGCAATATCAGAACAACATTCTTCATCATCAGAATCCGAATCGTCATCACAACAAGATTTTACTTTTACTTCTTTTTCACAATGTTTATTATCTAGATGATTCATTGTGATTTTTTCATTTTCACCTTTACAAAAATGCATCGACAACGCAACTCCTGTATTCGAAAAGAATACGAGTAAAGCCATAATGCATGATATGAAGTGTTTAATGAACATGAGGCAAATTTAAGAAAAAAATATTTCTTAAGAGTTTATATAATTTTCGGATTGTTTTATATAATTAGGGTTTTACGTCTAAACTATAAGTAATATTTATTCCGCCAGCAGCTAACATATCGTGTACGCTACAATATTTTTTTACAGCTAGTTCTGCAGCACGTTCTGCTTTTGGTAAATCTAAATCGTTTGCAGTTAAGATAAAATTGATGTGAATATCTGTAAAAACTTGCGGAATTTCTTCGCGACGTTTTCCTGTAACTTCTACTTTTATATCGATAATATCTTGTCTTTGTTTTTTTAGAATTTCGCTCAAATCAAAAACACTACAACTACCTAAAGCAATCAGAACCAATTCCATCGGACGAACACCTTTTCCTTCACCACCAATTTCTGGTGAACCATCTATGTTAACTTTTACTTCTGAAGAAGGTGCAGTTGCTTGATAATGAGAAGCTTTATTTACTCTTTCTAATTCTATTTTCATTTGATAAATGGATTTGATTTGATAAAATTACAATTTTAGGAATTTATAGAAAAGAAAAAGAATATTTTACTTTCAGTATAGTTCAATATTAATACTCTTTAAATCATTTTCTCGAGAACTTTTACCAATTTGGATTAAATATTTTCCTGATTGAACATCCATTGTATTTAAGTCTTCATTCCATGTTTTTAAATCTTTTTCATTGAGTGTGAATTTTACATTTTCTGTTTTACCAGAAGGAATAGAAATATTTTTTACAGCTCGTAAAGTTTTTATGGGTCCATTTTTATCATCCAATCTTTTGATATAAAGTTGTACAACTTCTTCGCCATTTCGATTACTTTCATTTTTAATAGGAATTGTGAATGAAATTGATTCGCCTTTTTTTATTTTTTTATGCTCAGATCTAATTTCACCATATTTAAAATTACTAAAACTTAATCCGTAACCAAAAGCAAATAATGGTTCATCTCTGAAATATCGGTAAGTTCTACCTTCCATATCATAATTTTCAAAATCTGGAAGTTGATCCACATTTTTATAAAAGGTAATTGGTAATCTGCCAGTCGGATTAAAATCACCAAATAAAACATCTGTAACTGCATTTCCACCTTCTTGACCAGGATACCATGCCTGAATAATAGCTGTACTTAATTTTGAAATTTCCTCTAGGCCAATTGCAGAACCAGAACAATTAATATATATTATTGGTTTATTTAACGTAGCTAATGATTGTAACATCTCTTTCTGAATAGAAGGAAGTTCTATATCTGTACGATCTCCTTTTTTGAAACCAGGAAGATTAACTCCCATTTCTTCACCTTCTAGCGAAGGAGATATTCCACCAACGAAGATAATTACATCAGCATTTTTTACTTTTTCTAAGCTTTTATTTATATTTACTTTATTAAGATAACCAATATCAAAATTTAATAATGCATCTCCATTATTATAAGCATAATCTAATTCAATTTTATATTTTTTTCTTTTTTCTGCAAGAAATTTATAGTTAACTTTTTTTGCTCCATGACCTGTTTTTGTACTAATAACAACAGAGTCGTTTATTTTTACTTCTAATTTTCCGTTTACATAAAATTGCAAAGAAGCATCTTTCGTTTCATTAGGTGAAAAAGTTGTAAGATATTGTGCAGAAAAATTTTTCATGTCCACATTTGTATGAAAAGGTTTATCAAAAGAAGTGGATTTAGAAAATGAATTTGATATAATTTCTTCAGCTACCGAATTTCCTTTTTTGTCAAGATTATTCCAATATTTTGCATATATATTTAGATTATTTTTGTCAAATGCAGATTCAAAAACATAATCTTCTACCAAACCAACGGCTTGTTCATAAATAACTTTAGAGTTTTGTCCTATGTTATTTTTTATACCATCAAGAATTGTTGTTGTTCTTGAAGGAGTTCCGTTGTAATTTCCCCATTGCATAATAGAATCGTTAGCATTAGGTCCCATGACAGCAACAGTTAATCCGTCTTTTTTCAACGGAAGAATGTTACTTTTATTAAGAAGTAATGTAATCGATTTCCTTGCAACTTCTAAAGCAATTTCTGCATGTGAATTAGAGGCTATAATAGATGGATTTATTTGTGACCATTCAACATTTTTTTGGTTATCCATTTCGCCTAATTTAAAACGAGCCAAGAGTAATCTTTTTACAGAAATGTCAATATCAGATTCTTTTATTTGTTGATTATTTACGGCTTGTATCAACGATTTATAACTAGAACCACATTCTAAATCTGTTCCACTTAACACTGCCTTTGCTGAAGCTGTTGTAGCATCAGGATAAATTTCGTGAGCATTTTTTTTATAGAAATCAGCAATTGCACCACAATCAGAAACTACGATTCCTTCAAAACCCCAATTTTTTCTAAGAATTTGAGTTAAAAGTTGATCATTACCACAACAAGGTTCATCTTCTAGTCTATTATAGGCACACATAACCTCTTGTACATCTGCTTCTTTTACTAAAGCTTCAAAAGCAGGTAAGTAGGTTTCATATAAATCTCTTTTTTTTATATTTTTTGCATTAAAAGAATGACGATTCCATTCAGGACCAGAATGCACAGCAAAATGTTTTGCACAAGCATGAACTTTATCGTATTTAGAATTTGCATTGTTATTTTGTAATCCATTGACTGCAGCTACCCCCAAAATACTTGTAAGAAAAGGATCTTCACCATAGGTTTCAATTCCTCGTCCCCATCTAGGATCTCTAAAAATATTGATGGTCGGTGTCCACATGGTTAAACCTTGATATCTTTCGTAACTATCTTGTTTTATGAATAAATTATTCTTCGCTCGAGCTTCATCAGAAATCGCATTAAAAACTCTAAAAATTAAATCTTGATCGAAAGTAGCTGCCATTGCAATAGGTTGAGGAAAAACAGTAGCTTTTCCTGCTCTGGCAACACCATGTAAAGATTCATTCCACCAATTATATTTTTTTATACCTAAACGTTCAATTGGGTTAGAAGAATCCATCATCAAACCAATTTTCTCTTCCAATGTAAGTCTAGATAATAAATCTTCTGTTCGTTCCTCGAAAGATAAATTGGTATCTTGATAAGGTAAATTTTGAGCGTTTAATATCGATGTAAAAAGCGAAAAAATAATTAAAAAATTTGCTTTGGTTTTAAAGATATATTGTAAGAATAATTGATTCGCTTTTGATTGTTTCAACATAATAAATCTAATAAGTGTTTAAAATTAACAAATTAGTTATTAATGTGAAATATATAAGTGATTAAAAATAAGATATTATTAATTTATTAATAGAAATTTTATTGAATTTGTATTTTTAGATAAAAATAAAGCAGTTTTATTAAAAGTGACCTCGGAGGGAGTCGAACCCCCAACCGTCAGAGCCGAAATCTGATATTCTATCCAGTTGAACTACGAGGCCATTTGTATGCAAATTTATAATCTTAACAATTATATACAAGAAGATTTCTTACTTTTATTTCGAAGTTTAAAAAAAGTAAATTTATGAAAGGATTAATGTATTTTGTTTTCATGTTCTTTTCTTTAGGAATTTTAAATGCCCAATATGTAGAACCAGAGAAGGCAGATAAAGAAGCTAAAAAAAGAAAAGAATCTGAAGTTGTAACTTTCCCTACCCGAAAATTCGATTCAATTGTTGCCAAAAAAGCCTTAGCATTAGGTAAAGGTAAAATTACAGGTGTTGCTTTCACAAGAACCAAAAATGGTTATGGTATGAAAGTTGGACAAAAAGTTTTGGCAAATAAAATTTTAATTCAATTGTTTCCTGTGACGCCTTATTTTGAGGAATATTATTCACTTTGGAAAGATAAAAGTAAAAACAATCCAAAGAAGAATCGTTACGTTTACATGGATACAGAAGCTTATCGATACCGTTTAGAAGCGGTTACAAATAGTTCTGGTGAATTTACTTTTCCAGATATGAAACCTGGTAAGTATTATTTATGGGCAAATTTAGATTATTCTAGATCGTATTCTTATAATCAATATACAGGAAGTGGTTACGATGGATATGGTAGAATCGATTATTATTCGCCAAGTTCTTACAATAAAAATTTTTCAGAGTTTTTGGAGTTATTTGTAGAAGTAAAAGCAGATGGTGAAATTGTTAATGTGAAATTGAAGTAATAAAAAAAAGAGGCTAAGTTAGTATTAGTTAAAATAGGTTGATAGTTAAAAATTTAAAATTAAAATAAGCTGTATTAAAAATAAAAAAGGCAATGGAAAAATCTTTCAAATAAAAGCAGGCTTAGGCTTGCTTTTTTTATGTAAATTCGTTTCGATGAAAAAATTAAGTTATAGTAAATATACCGAAGAGGATTTTGATATTTATTTCGAAATGGCAAGCGATGGTGATGTAATGAAATATATTTATGGACGTGCAATGACCAAAGAAGAAGCTCAAAAGAAATTTTCGTCAATCTTAAATCTGAATCAAGACAAAGAATTGGGTTATTTTTTGGTTTTTGATGAAGAATTAAATGTTCATATTGGAGATTGTAAACTAGTTAATAATAAGTTGAATCTTGATGAATTCGAAATAGGATATTTATTAAAGCCTAATTTTTGGAGAAAAGGTTACGGATCAATCATTTGTGCACACTTATTGCTAGAAGCTAATCGATTAAATTCAGAAAAAGTAGTCATGGCAATCATCGATCCAGAAAATATAGCATCCAGAAAATTGTTAGAAAAACATAATTTCGAATCGTATTGGGTTGGAATTGAAAATGATTTACCAACTGAAAAATTGAAATTGAAGAAATGAAAATTAAAGAAATCATTCAACATCTAGATCAAATTGCGCCTTTGGCTTATGCAGAAGATTTTGACAATGTTGGACTTTTGGTAGGAAATCAAGAAGAAGATATTACTAATGTTTTGGTAACTTTAGATACTACAGAAGAAGTTGTGCAAGAAGCAATTGATAAAAATTGTAATTTGATTATCAGTTTTCATCCGATTATATTTTCTGGTCTAAAAAAACTCACAGGTAAAACTTACGTAGAACGTGCCGTTTTGAAGGCTATAAAAAACGATGTAGCTATTTTTGCGATTCATACAGCTTTGGATAATTCGATGATTGGTGTAAACGATCAAATAGCAAATCAATTAGGTCTAAAAAACAAGCGAATATTAATTCCACAAAAAGATACTTTGCAACAATTGTTTGTTTTTGTACCGACCAAAGATGCAGAAAATCTTAGACAAGCATTATTTTCTGCTGGAGCAGGACAAATTGGTAATTACGATTCTTGTAGCTATAATTTGGTTGGTGAAGGAACTTACAGAGCGTTAGATGGTGTAAATCCAAGTATCGGTGAAATCGATGAATATCATCAAGAAGAAGAAGTAAGAATAGAAGTTTTGGTACCAAAACATGCGGTTTACAAAGTTGTGAATGCGATGTATGCAAATCATCCGTACGAAGAAGTTGCGTATGGATTAATTCCTTTAACCAATAAAAATAAAACGATTGGTATCGGAATGATTGGTGAGTTAGAAGATGAAATGGACGAAGTAGAATTTATGAATTATCTGAAAGATAAAATGAATACGCCCTTTTTACGTCATTCTAAATTATTGAATAAAAAAATTAAAAAAGTAGCTGTTTTAGGTGGTTCTGGAGCATTTGGTATTAAAGATGCTTTAGCACAAAATGCAGATGTTTACATCAGTTCAGATTTTAAATACCATGATTTTTTTACAGCAGAAAATAGAATAATTTTGATGGATATTGGGCATTTTGAATCAGAACAATTTACAAAAAAATTATTAACTACATTTATTAGCAAAAAATTTACTAATTTTGTGGTCTTTAATTCCGAAATTAATACCAATCCTGTTAATTATCATTAACTATGGCTGATACAAAAAATAGCAAAGAATTGAGCGTAGAAGAGAAATTACGCGCTTTATATGATTTACAATTGATCGATTCTCGTTTAGATGAAATTCGTAATACTCGTGGTGAATTACCTTTAGAAGTAGACGATTTAAGCGATGATGTTGCTCAGATGGAAAAGAAAATTTCTAAAGTTTATGACGAAGTCAAAGAACTAGAAGGGCAAATTAATCTAAAGAAAGAAGCAATTGTAAACGCAGAAGCTTTAATCAAAAAATACACAAAACAACAAGATAACGTTCGTAACAATCGTGAGTTTGATGCTTTAGCTAAAGAAGTTGAATACCAAGGTTTGGAGATTGAATTAGCTGAAAAAAGAATTCGTGAATTTAATGCGAAAATTGATCATAAAAATCAAAACAAAGTAAGTTTCCAAGAGAAATTAGAAAGATTACAAGATCATTTGACTCACAAAAAAGAAGAATTAGATGGTATTGTAAAAGAAACAGAGAAAGAAGAAGCAAATCTGAAAAAATTATCAGAAGAATATTCTTCTAAAATCGAAAGCCGTTTATTCAAAGCTTATAGCAGAATTCGTGAAAACGTGAAAAATGGTTTAGCTGTTGTACCAGTAGAAAGAGGTGCATCTGCGGGTTCGTTTTTTACAATTCCACCACAACGTCAAATGGACATTGCGCAACGTAAAAAAATTATTGCTGATGAACATTCTGGTAGAATTCTAGTTGATGCTGAATTGGCCGAAGAAGAAAAACAAAAAATGGAAAGTATTTTTAAATAAGAAATACTTTTAACAAAATACTTAGGCACTTTTATAGTGCCTATTTTTATATGGTATAGATTTTGGTTATACCAATTTTAGATAATATAAATAAAACTGAATATGTTTAGAAAATTACTTTTAGGATTATCATTAGTAGCAACAAGTTTAACTTTTACAGCTTGTAACAACGATGATGATTATTATGATAATTGGCAAGATTATTACGCAAATAATCGTGGTCAAGTGACTTTTGATGGTGTTGTATATAATATAAAATACGTTAATTTGTATAGAACAGATCAGGTGTTAGGTGATGGAAGTAGAGTTTATAAGCTAGATTTATCTACAAATTATTTAAATCAAAATGGACCAGTTTATACAGATGCACTTTTTCAGGCAGATATTTTCGTGCCTCCTGGTACAACAATTTCAGGGTTTTATGATATGGCAGATGTAAACAACAGAACATTTAATTTTGCTGCTTATTTAGAAGGTGTAACTGTAAATGGAAATCAAGTTTCTGAACCTACTTTTCAGATTTATAATGATGAATTTTTGTCAAGAACAATGAATCTGAATTTACGTACAGATAATTTTGCAGATGTAGAGATTAATGGAGTTGTAAAAATTGGAGATTCCGCAAATACACCTTTCAATCTTTGGTTTTCTGGTTATGTCGATACAAATTTCTAATTTTTATTTAGAAATAATATAAAACAAAAGCGTTCGAGTTTTCTCGAACGCTTTTGTTTTTTGATAAAATTTATTTTATTCCGCTATTAATTTATCCAATAAATCATTTATTTCTTGATCGTTCCAATCTCTAGTTTTAGTTTCATGTAAAACGATTTCTCCGTTTTTATTAAGAATATAAGTTGTTGGAAAAACCTTTGGTAACATAGCCTCAGAAATTGGACTTGTTGGTTCGTATAACGGCATTGTTAATTGATGTTTTTCTGCAAAATTTACAATGTTTTTTGGTTTGTCTTGTATCGCAATCAATACAAATTTTACATCATCTTTTCTATGATTATACAAAGCTTGGATGGTTGGCATTTCTTCTACACAAGGCGGACACCAACTTCCCCAATAATTAATGAAAACAACTTTATTCTCATTTTTGATATTTTTTAAATTTGTTTTTTCAGCACCATTATAACCATTCAAATCAACATCAAAATCTTCATCTTTTAGCACACGTAAACCTGCAACATGCGATTTATCTTCGATCTTATCTTTAAAAATATCACCAAGAGGCGTGTAAAAAAATGCAGCGATTAAAACTACAAATCCAATCAATAAAAATAATCTTTTTTTATTCATGATTTTATGAATTGATTAATTCAATTATTTCATTCACAATATCTTTTCCTTTATTTTCATTATAGAAATGTTGTAAATCTTCATGGAATTCATCTGCTGAATATTTATCTGGATTTTCTTTGTGTTTTTTCAACATATCCATTCCTTTTTCTGGTCGTGGACCAAATCTGAAAACTTCTTTACCTTCTGCATCAACTCCAATAACAATCGGAATAGAAATAGCACCATTTGTTTTGTAGTTTTCCATCAAATTCAAATTTTCATCACGAGAGATGTAGCGATCTTCTAGTTGTAATTTTTTTGCTAAATGATGAACAACAGGTACAATTTGTGAAGCATCTCCGCACCAACCTTCCGTAATAGTTAAAAGTTTTAAATCATTGACGTCTAATTGATTAATTGCTTTTTCAGCTAAAGCATCAAACTTAAATGTTTTATAAACACGATTCATTCTCTGTAAACCCAAAGAATAATAATGCACATAACCTTTCGGATCTTCGTTTTCTACTTCTTGTTCTAGTAAATCTTCTGTTTTTTCTATATAGTCTTCGTAGCTAATTGCTTTGTCGTAAAATGCGTTTAAATCTAACATAATTATAAAAATTGTTTGCGATGCAAAGATACTAAATTTCGTATGATTTTTGGTTTGATTAGAATTATGTAAATTCGTTGCAGAAATAAATTCAATGTATCAAAATATCTTAAAAACTCCCATAGAATATCTAAAAGGTGTTGGTCCGGAAAGAGCAAAATTGTTGCAATCCGAACTGAAGATTTTTCGATTCGAAGATTTATTAAACCATTTTCCTTTTCGATATGTTGATCGTTCTAAATATTATAAAATAAATGAAATTGTGCCATCGATGGCAGAAATTCAGATTGTTGGTAAAATGATTGGTTTAGAATCGGTTACTTCTGGAAAGAAAAAACGTTTGGTTGCAAAGTTTATAGATGATACTGGACAAATTGAATTGGTTTGGTTTAAGTTTACGAAATGGCAAGTAGAAAAACTTCAAAAAGACCTCAATAAACCAATTCTTATTTATGGTAAAGCGAATCTATTTAACAATTCTTACAACATTGTACATCCAGAAATTGAAGAAATAGAAAACGTAAAAAATATGCCAATTGGTATGTTTCCAGTTTATCCAAGTACAGAGAAGTTGGGTAAAATGGGAATTTCTAATCGTGTTATTCAGAAATTGATTTTACAACTTTTTCAAGAAAAATTAATGATCGAAGAGAATTTGCCTCCAAAAGTTCTTCAAAAATTTAATTTAATTTCAAGAGCAAAAGCTTTTGTTCAAATTCATTTCCCGAAATCAAACGAAGAATTGCAACAAGCAGAATTACGAATAAAATTCGAAGAATTCTTTTTTATGCATTTGAGTTTATCTCTAAAAAAAGTAGCCAATCAACAACAAAATAGAAGTCATCCTTTTCTAATTGTCGGAAAATATTTCAATGAATTTTATCAACATCATTTACCATTTGAGTTAACTAATGCTCAAAAACGTGTTATAAAAGAAATTCGTCACGATCTTTTACAAACCAAACAAATGAATCGTTTGTTACAAGGAGATGTTGGTAGCGGAAAAACAATGGTTGCTTTGTTATCTATGTTGTTGGCTGTAGATAATGGATTTCAGGCAGCACTTATTGCGCCTACAGAAATTTTAGCACAGCAACATTATCAAGGAATTAAAGATTATTTGGCAGAAATGGATGTACATGTCGAATTGTTGACTGGTTCTACAAAAAAGAAACAAAGAGAAAGTATTCACGAGAATTTACTAAATGGTCAATTGAATATTTTAATCGGAACGCATGCTATATTAGAAGATGTTGTGCAATTTAAAAATTTAGGTTTAACTGTTATTGATGAACAACATCGATTTGGAGTTGCGCAAAGAGCAAAATTTTGGCGAAAAGCAAAATTGCCACCTCATATTTTGGTAATGACAGCAACGCCAATTCCTAGAACTTTGGCGATGAGTTTATACGGAGATTTAGATATTTCTATTATCGATGAATTACCAAAAGGAAGAAAACCAATAAAAACGATTCATCGCACAGATGCTCATCGTTTACAATTATTCAAATTTATAAAAGATGAAATTTCTAAAGGAAGACAAGCTTACATTGTTTATCCATTAATAGAAGAATCACAAAAGTTAGATTTGAAGGACTTAATGGATGGTTTTGAAAGTTTATCTAGAGAATTTCCATTACCAAAATATGCTATCGGTATTGTGCACGGAAAACAAAAACCAGCCGAAAAAGATTACGAAATGCAAAGGTTTATAAAAAATGAAACTCAAATTTTGGTTGCAACAACGGTAATTGAAGTTGGCGTGAATGTACCAAATGCATCGGTAATGATTATAGAAAATGCCGAACGTTTTGGTTTATCGCAATTGCATCAATTACGAGGACGAGTTGGGCGAGGAGCAGAACAGAGTTATTGTATATTGATGACCAAAAGTCAATTAAATGAGGTTTCGTACCAAAGAATTTCTACAATGTGTCAAACAAATGATGGTTTTCAGATAGCAGAAGTAGATTTACAATTACGTGGACCTGGTGATTTGATGGGAACACAACAAAGTGGAATTTTAGATTTTAAATTGGCAAGTTTAACAAAAGATAGACAAATTGTAGAGATTGCAAAACAAGGTGTTGAATTGATTTTAAAAGAAGATGCTCGATTAGAATTATCAGAAAATCAGGCAATGAAAGCATATTTTGTTCAAAATCATCGAGATAAATTAGCTTGGTCGCAGATTAGTTAATGATTGTTTAAAATAATTTAAAAATTTTCTTAAAATTTTATCAAAAGTTATAGAATATTGTTATTTTTGATGAACAATATTGAAATATTTCTATTAAAAATAATATTGATTTACTTTCTTTATTGAAGTAAATTATTAGGTTTTGGGGTTTGGCACATTTGATTTATCAGATGTGCTTTTTTCTTGGTTTAAGTTTTGATATAATAATAAAACTAAACAACGAATTATGTTAGAAAAAACTTTGAAAAAATTAAATATCACAGACAAAGAAGCTTTCGCTGGTGGACTAGCAACTGCAGCAACAACAGGAATAACAATTGCTAAATTTTTAGGAAAACGATCGATTTATGGAGCTATAATAGGAATTGGAGTGAGTTTGGTTGCGAAAAAAATTATAAAAAAGAAAGAGCAAAAGCAAAGTTCAGTGTCTAATCAAAATCTTGAAATTGAAAAGTAATTGTTTCGGTAGCTATTAAAAATCATTTAACTTTTTATCAGAAATAACATGAAGCAATCGTAGATTAAGTAATTTTGCAAAACGGATTTACTTTCTGATCGAGATGAGAAGACATTTGTATTTAAGATATTGCATAATTGGTTTATTGTTTTTAATCCAAACGTTATTCTTATTAGCAATCTTTAGAGAAAATACAAAATCTTATCTAGTTCTAATTTTCATTATTAGTTTAACTATTTTGATGTTGTATTCTTATAGATCAGCAAAACTGCATCATTTAGAAAATGAATACGAATCGTTTAGAATTGCATTTTGGGTTCCAGTTGGTGCAATTTCTTCTTATTATTTGAATCAGAAAATTGGTTTAGGTCCAGTTTTAGGAGCTTCAATTGTAGGTGTTTTGGCTTCTTTTTTACCCAATATAAAACCAAAATCTAGTTATTTTGCACAACTACCAACACCTATATACTGTGGTGCGTTCATCGGTATGTCGAGTACCAATGTTGCGACAGATTTTACATTTATTATGGTTGCTAGTTTTTTTACAGCAGTACTTTTAATTGTGTCTAAAAGCGTTTTAAAAGGTGTAGGAGGAAAGTTAGGAACTTTAGCATTTATGGGTGTTGTAATTACTTATTTAATCATTTATCTAATTAATAAATAATGCATTACTTTGTTTTGATATTGACAGGAATTTTAGGTGCAAGTTTAACTTATTACTTAAATGTAAAATTAAAACAAGGACCAGTTAGGTCATCCGCTTTATTAGCATTATTAGTTAGTGGATTTTTCTTTCTATTTCCGGATTTTTTCTCAAACTATTACTCAAAAAATATTCCGTTGGTTTTTATTGGAGCTTCTTTCATCGGAATGGTTTCTGCACATCAAATCAATAATTATGTTGGAATTTCTTTAGCAGGAATTATCTTTAGTTTGATTTTTATGAAAACAAGTAAGTTTTTTGACGGTTACGGAGGCGCTTTAGGAACTTCGGCTTGTATTTCACTTTTAGTCGTTTTAAGCATTCCTTATTTCAAATCAAAAAGAAAAATGACTTTAGGATTTTTACAATTGAGAAGACAGATTTATAAAAAGAAATCAAGAAAATAAATTACCTATTTTGAAATAATTTACTTTTAAAAACCATCAGTACCAAACATAAGCCAAACATAGAAAATAAGGTAAATGACCATTTGAGGTTTAATAATTCTGCTATAAATCCGATTAATGGTGGGCCCATTAAAAAACCTAAAAAACTAATACTAGAGACCATTGCTAATGCCATTCCTGCCGGAATTTTTGGATGTTTTCCTGCAATACTGTAAACGGTAGGAACGCAACACGCAACTCCTAAACCAACCATCATAAAACCAATTGTAGAGACAATGATATGTGGAAAAATTACCGAACTTATCATACCGATGAACATCATAGATCCACTAATAATTAAGATTTTTTGTTTCCCTAATTTTGTTATTAGAAAATCACCAATAAAACGTCCAGAAGCCATCATAATCATAAAAGCTGTATAGCCTAAAATGACCAGTTTTTCTGGAGCTTTTACAATTTGCTGAAAGTAAACACCACTCCAATCGAACATAGCTCCTTCGGTTGCCATGCTAAAAAAACCGATGATTCCGAGCTGAATTAAAATACTATCAGGTTTAAATTTAGCTTTCTGTTCGTTACTCTCTTTATCTGAATCTTGATGCAGTAAAAATTTTGCATTTAGAAAGGTATTTAGAACAATAATACTTAGAATGATCAGAAAATGCGTTGTGATATTCAGACCTAATTGTAGAGCAATTAAACCAATTAATGCACCAAAAAATCCTGCAAGACTCCATGCACCATGAAATGCTGTCATAATTGATTTTGTGTATAGCTTTTCGACATTAATACCTTGTGTATTTACCGATATATTACTCATATTTCCTGTAACACCAAAAAGAAATAATGACGTTCCAAGTATATAAATATTAGTTGCAAATGAGATACTAAATAAGATAAGACCATAAATAACAATGGCGATGGATAGAACTTTTGCACTACCAAATTTGGTAACTAATTTTCCAGAAATTGGCATAGTTACCATTTGTCCAAGTGGTAACATCAATAACATTGTTCCTAATTGCGCCTCAGATAAATGAAGTGTTTCTTTGATGTTTGGAATTCGACTTGCCCAAGATGCAAAAGTTACACCCATACAAAAGAAATAACTAAAAACGGCTAAACGATGTCTTTCTTTGGTGATTGTTGATGCGCTGATTTTACCCAACATTTTGAAGGAAATTTAAGCGGCAAATTTAATGTAATTTTATCTAAAAAGGACAAATTAATTGAATCGATATTTTAACTTTTTTTGAAATAAAAAAATCCTTCTGTTTATTAACCGAAGGATTTAATTTAGTCTTATTGAATTTATTTAATTGATTGCATATCAATTACAAAACGATATTTTACATCGCTTTTTAGCATTCGCTCATAAGCTGTATTAATATCTTGAATTTTAATCAACTCAATATCAGAAACAATGTTGTTTTGACCACAGAAATCTAATAATTCTTGTGTTTCAGCAATTCCGCCAATTAGAGAACCTGCAACAGATTTTCTTCCCATAATTAAAGGAACTGAATTCACAAAAGGATCCAATGGTCCTAAATAACCAACCAAAACGATGGTTCCGTTCACATTTAACGTTGTAACATAAGGATTGATGTCGTGTACGTAAGGAACTGTATCAATAATCAAATCAAATTTTCCTTTTACCGTTTTCATTTCATCGTCATTCGTTGAAATTACTACATGATCTGCACCTAATTCTTTTGCATCTTCTACTTTATTTGTAGATCTTGAGAATAGGGTAACTTCTGCACCCAACCCTTTTGCCAATTTTATAGCCATGTGTCCTAATCCACCTAAACCTACAACAGCAACTTTAGAACCTTCTTTTACATTCCAATGACGTAAAGGCGACCATGTTGTTACGCCTGCGCATAAAATAGGAGCAACAGCTGCCAAATCTAAATTCTCTGGTACATGTAAAACATAATGTTCATCTACCACAACTTTTTCAGAATATCCACCAAAAGTTTGATGTCCGCTATGGCGATCTTTTCCGTTGTAAGTTCCTGTAAAACCGTTTTCGCAATATTGTTCTAAATCATGATCGCAATTGTCACAATGTTTACAAGAATCTACAATACAACCAACTGCAGCCAATTCACCAACCTTAAATTTTGTAACTTCACTTCCAATTTTAGAAATTCTACCAACAATTTCATGTCCAGGTACAACAGGATAAACAGAACCTCCCCAATCATTTCTTGCCGTATGTAAATCAGAATGACAAACGCCACAATATAAAATTTCTATTTCGACATCATTAGCTGTAATTTCTCTTCGGTCGATATTAAGAGCTTGTAAATCATCGGTTGCAGATTGCGTACCGAATGCTTTTACTTCGAATGTTGACATAATTTTAGTTTTTTAATTAATTATTTGATTAATTGAGAAAGTAATCTTGATTAACTTTCTCAGCAAATATAAGTGCAAATTTTCCTAATAAATTTAATAAAAAAAACCATTAACTTTATTTATCAGACATTAATTTTTTTTTAAGAATTTATCGTTTGCTTTTAGTTTAATTTTGATCATTTATGCAACTAAAAAAAATTGTACTAAAGACCTTAAAAGTTTTTAGTTTTTTAATCTTGATTTTGGTCATTAGTGGCTTATTATTTATGAATCAGAAAAGTTTTGGTAAATTACCATCAGGTGAAAGATTGGCGAGAATTGAACAATCTCCTAATTATAAAAACGGAAGTTTTAAAAATCTAACATCAACAACTAATATTTCATCAGACAAATCTAAATTTCAGATTTTTTATGAGTTTTTTGTAGATAAAGTCAAAGATTTACGCCCAACAAAAGATTTACCTTCTGTAAAGACTAATTTAAAAGAGTTAGATTCAACTAAAAATTATGCTGTTTGGATGGGGCATTCTTCTTTGTATTTTCAGATAGATCAACAGAAGATTTTAGTAGATCCGGTTTTAATTTCTGCATCACCAATTAGTTTATTTAATAAAGCTTTTAAAGGAACTTCTGTTTATCAACCATCAGATATTCCAGATTTAGATTTTTTAATTTTGACGCACGATCATTGGGATCATTTGGATTATGAAACGGTTAAACTCTTAAAAAATCGTGTAAAAAAAATAATACTTCCGCTTGGTGTTGGTGCGCATTTCGAACATTGGGGATTCGATAAAAATCAGCTAATTGAGTTGGATTGGTATGACGAAGTTATTTTAAACAAAGATTTAAAAATTACCGTTTTACCTGCAAGACATTTTTCTGGTCGTGGATTAACCGCAAATAAATCGCTTTGGGCTTCTTATATGTTACAAACCAAAATTGGAAATCTGTTTTTGAGTGGTGATTCTGGTTATGGTGAACATTTTAAATCGATAAAGAAAATGTTTCCAACGATTGATTATGCATTTTTAGAAAATGGTCAATACAATAAAGATTGGCAAGATATTCACATGTTACCAGAAGATTTGGTTGAGGTAATAAAAGAATTAGAACCTAAAAAATTATTCACAATTCACAACTCAAAATTTGCTTTAGCAAAGCATCCATGGTTCGAACCAATGGATAATATTTACAAAGCTTCTAAAGAAAATAATTTTCCTTTGTTGACGCCAAAAATTGGAGAATTAATAGAATTAGATAATCCAAATCAAACGTTTAACGTTTGGTGGAAAAAACACGAATAAAAATATGTTTATTCTTCATTTTCACTTTCATCATCAATCAAATATTCGGGTAATTGTTTTTTAGTTTTTAATCCTAATAATCGTAATTTCTCAACCTGATTGATGAGATTTCCTTTACCAGAACTTAATTTATTAAATGCATTTTGATATGCATTTTGTGAATTATTCAAATGTTTGCCAATTTCTTCTAAATCATTTACAAAACCAGAAAATTTATCATACAATTTAGCTCCTTGTGAAACAATTTGCAAAGCATTTTTGTTTTGTTGATCACGTTTCCATAAATCAGTAATTAGTTTTAAACTAGCGATAAGATTGGTCGGACTTACCAACAAAATTCTACGTTCATAAGCAAAATTCCATAAATCCTGATCAGCTTGCATTGCTAGTAAATAGGCAGGTTCTATTGGTAAAAACATCATCACAAAATCTAAAGATTTCTCTAAATCATCGTATGATTTTTGACTCAGTTGTTGAATGTGATTTTTTATGGCTAAAACATGCAAATTGAGTTGTTTTTTTTGTTCATCTAAATTTTTATCAGAACTGAAACGTTCATAAGCATTTAACGAAACTTTAGAATCGATGATGATGATTCTTTCATCTGGTAATTTTACCAAAACATCAGGTCTTAATTGTTTACCAAATTCATCTTTTATGGTTTCTTGCAAAAAATATTCTCGATCTTTTACCAAACCAGATTTTTCTAAAATACTTTCTAATATCATTTCGCCCCAATTTCCTTGAGTTTTGGTTTGACCTTTCAGCGCATTTACCAAATTATTGGCTTGTTCGCTAACCAAATTAGTTTGCTCAATCAATTCTTTTATTCGATCACCAAGAGAAAATCGTTCTTTAGCTTCTTTATCATAAGTTTCATTGACTTTTTTACGAAAAGATTCTATTTCTACTTTCAGTGGATTGATTAAATTTTCTAAAGAATTTTTATTTTCTTCTTTGAAACGATTTGACTTTTCTTCTAAAATTTCTTGCGCTAATTTCTCGAATTCTAATTTTGCTTTTGCTTGTATTTCTTCGAAATGATTTTGTTGTTCTTTAATTTTTTGATCGAGATATTTTACCGAATTCTGTAAAATGGTTTTTTCTTCAATCCAACTTAGTCTTTGTTTCTGTAAATCGTTTATTGTTTCTTCTTTTTCGTATAAATCAATCGTTTTTTGATCAATTGTTTGATGTAGAATTTCTAATTGATTTTTAATTTTTTCGTTGGATAAATTCGAATCGAAAATTACTTGCTGAAATTCAATTTTTTCTTGATTCAACTCACTGATTTTTAGATTTAATTCATCTAAATTCTTCATCTTAAATTGTAATTCCTGATTTTCTTTACTCAATAATTGATATTTCTCTGGCTGAATCCAAATTCTTTTTAGAATTAAAAAAGAGATTAAGCAACCTAAAAATAAACTTACTAAAGTAATGATAACGAATGCAATATAATTATCCATGTTTTATAATAATTCAACTGCAATATCGAATTTTAGTTGATAATATCAAACCATTTTTTAGATTTATGCTTTTACATCAAGAAATTGACTATGTTTCTCAAACTCAGATTTTACAAAAGGACATTCCGGAATAATTTTGTAATCATTTGCTCGTGCATCGTTTACAGCAAATTCTAAAAGTTGTTTACCAACTCCTTCACCTTTATTTTGTTTTTGGACTTCTGTATGTTCTATTGTAATCCTATTTTCATCTGTGATAGAAAATAACATTTCGCCAATAATTTGTTCGTTAGCAACAGCATAAAAACTACCTTTTTTACCGTTTATATCTTTTTTAACTGTGAAATTCATATACTTATGTTTTATATCATAACCACAAATAATATTCCTCTTTTGTTTGGCACTTTTTATGTGGAGTAGAAATTATGCAAGAAAAACCTTATCGTCACATCGTAAATGGCTCAAAAGCTTTTAGTTCTTATTGGAACGATTCTAGTCTATTTCTAAATAGTAATTTATCAAAATCAATTCAACTTTCTGATTCTGAAAAAATGGTGAATTATTATTATAAAGTTGATGATTTAGGCGATTCTTTTGTGAAGGAAATTATGCAAGAAAATCAATTACATTCAGTTTTTAAAAATTTTCATTTGTTGCAAAAAAGTCAAGAAAAAAATAATTCTGATCTAATAAATGAATTTTTAGAATCGATAAAAATCGTACCTGATTGGGTTGATTTTAAATTAGTTGAAAAAGGAGCAGATTTGGCTTGTCGCTCTTCAAAAGCATCTTTGGCTTCGTTAAGAAATTATTGTTTGATGGGCGGATATGAATCTGCCGGAATCAATAAACCGTTGATTTTTACAGAAGCATTAAAAAAAGGAGCTGTAAAAAGATTGTCAGATACAGTTGTTTTTTGGGTAAATGTTACACGTCAAAATGGTATGAAACCAAATCAAAATGGTTGGATGAGTACAATTTATACGCGAATGATTCATTCGTATTCTCGTATTCAAATTCAGAAAAATCCAAATTGGGATAAAGATTTTTGGGGCGAACCGTTGAATCAGTGGGATATGTTGGCAACACAATTGGGATTTTCTATTGTTTTTTTAGATGGTTTGCAAAAATTAGGAATCAAACCAACACAAGATGAATTGAATGGAACCATAGAATTGTGGAAATATATTGGTTATTTATTGGGAATTCCGTTAGAAATTTTGCCAAATAATTTGAATGAAGCTGCAGATGCGTTGTATTTATGGAGTGCAACTCAGTTAGGTGCAGATGATGATTCTAGAGCATTGGCAAAATCATTGTATGATGAACCACAAGTCGTGAATTTTGATACAAGTCAACGAATGAAAAATTTTATACAAAAAGCTAATTTGGGTTACAATCATTGGTTTTTGGGTGATGAAAGTACACGAAATTTGGGTTTACCGCCGCAAAAACATCGAGGAATTATAAAAACAACTGTAACGATAAATAAAGGAATTGATTTCTTGTCTCATTTGCATCCAAAATTTTATCAATATTTCACAAAAATTGGTTCTAAAGATCAATTAGATGTGATGAAATTATATCAAAGTGAACCGAGATAATTAACTTTTTTTATTCTTTTCTTCTATCCATTTAGATAAATATTTTGTCGCCATATTGTTTTCAAGCCATAAAATTTCACCAATAAAATTTCTTTGACGATGTTCAATAATATTTTTTGTTAGTAGTTCTAATTTGGTATTGAATTCTTGATAAAAAGTTTGAAAATCAAATCTAGATTGTAAAATTTCAAATCCAATCGTTTGTTTTTCTTTCCAAAGATTTTCGTTTTGATAAAGCTCACAAGTTTTTATAATCAAATCATCTTGATTATCAACTAAAAATCCATTCCAAAGTGAAGAAGAAATTCCTTCAGAACCAATTTTATTGGTAATTGAAGGCGTTCCTGCTTGCATTGCATCAATAAATTTTCCTTTTAAACCAGCACCGAATGGAATAGGAGCCAATAAAATTCGGTAATTTTCTATTGTATTTCTGGCATTTTCTGCTCTTCCTTTTATAAAAAAGCGTTCTTTTGGTTGATGCAATTGTTCAACTTTTTGATTTGCATAAGCGCCATAAATATGTAATTCTACATTTGCTAATTTTTTACTCAAATGAGTCCAAATCTTTTTTAATTGTAAAACTGTTTGGTAATTTGGTTCATGTATAAAATTCCCGATAAAGCAAATATGTTCTCTTTCTTTAAATGATTTTAGATTTTCAAAAGTTGAAATTTTCTCCAAAAACGGAATGTAATGAATGATTTCTTTCGGAATATTCAATTTCTTTATTAATAAATTCATTTCATATTCAGAAATTATTAAACTCAAATCGGATCTATAAATACTTGCAATTTCACGTTTTGTTTGATCAGAAAACAAAAAAATATTTTCATCTAAATTCTTTTTTTGTGCTTGTTCTCTGGCATTTCTAAGGAAATGTAAATCTTCTGTATCTAGAATTCTAATAGTATTTGGACAATTTTCTTTCACACGCCAACCAAATTGTTCTTCAATCATAAAACGATCAAAAACAACGATTTCTGGATTAAGATTTTTAATGAAATCATCAAAACTAGAATCATTAAGTTCTATGAAATTTTCAGAAATACATTTGGTAGCTAAATCTTCTGAGTAAGCAGATTTTTGAGCAGTTGAAGCAAAATGAATTTCGAATTTCATTTCTTGAAACAATTCGATTAATTGTAAAATTCGCCAACCTGCTGCAGATGAAGTTGGTTCTGGCCAAACCAAACCAATGAAAAGTACTTTTCTAGAAATCATGCGGTAAATTTAACTTCTTTCTTATAATTTTTTAGAAAATCAGAACTAGAAAAACAATGAGAAAGCTATATTTTTTGATAACTTTATCGAAAAGTAGAAGATATGAATTCTAAGGTTTTTGATTTTTTAGAGGAATTAAAAAAACATAATCAAAGAGAATGGTTTAACGATCATAAATTAGAGTTTGAAGAAGTGAAAATGTTGATGACGAATTTTTTTCAGGAATTGCATTTACAATTATCAGAAGTTGATGAGTTCGACGAACCAAAAATTTATAGAATTTACAGAGATGTTCGATTTTCTAAAGATAAAACACCTTACAAAACAAATTTTAGTGCTATTTTTAAAAGAAAGCAACCGTATAATAGAGGAAGTTTTTATGTACAAATAGAATCAGGAAATTCGTTTGTTGGTGGAGGATTTTGGGGACCAGAAAAAGATGATTTATTGCGAATTCGTCAAGCAATTGATTATGAAGATTCGTTAGAGAATATCATTAAAGAAATTGAAAGAAAATCTAAATTTGATTTTTACAAAGGTGAAGCTTTAAAAACAATTCCGAAAGGATTTGATCGTGAACATCCAAGAGCAGAATTGTTAAGACAAAAACAATTTTTATTGATTAAAAATTATAATGATAAGGAAGTTTTAGCTAAAGATTTTCAGTCAAATATAGTTCAGAGTTATTTAGAAATTAAGTCATTTTACGAATACATGTCAGATGTTTTGACAACTAACGGAAATGGAGAATTAATTGTTTAGAATTCTATTTTGAGTTTTGATACAAAATTCCTTTATCGAAAGCAACCCATTTAGAGGCTTTTAGATTAGCATTTTTCAAAACATTATTTGTCCAAGTATTACACGTATGGAAAATGCTGTAACTTCCTTCTGCTTCGTAAAAAGCGTCTGTTAGTCCATATTGTGCGTCAGTAGAAATGTAAATGACCTCGTTATTTTTCCATTCAATAGTATTTTTTATAGTCTTGATGATGGCATTATATTGCTCAAAAGAAATCCAAATAGGTTTCGTTAATTCATCTTCGCTCACATTTTTCAGGTAAGTTACATGCAAAGCAGATTCGCCAAGGCTAGTAGCTGCTTCAAAAGCAGTTGAAACTTTTAAATCTTTCCATTCGGGTGTATCTAAATAAAAACCTTTATCACCCCAGCCAATTCCAACAAATTTATAATCAGTAGATTGGCTTTTGTTATTTTTATATGGAAAAATTGTCGACCAATCGATAATTTCTGTTTTTACAGGTAAAACAATATCTGTATGTACGCCATTAGATTGTACATAAATTAAAATATCTTTTTTTATAGGAGAATCTTTATTAACTGTCCATTTAGCAAACACATATTCGGTTCCTAAATATCCAATGATAAAAAGGATCAAAAAACCTAAAAAGTAAAGTATAGAGCGAAAGATTTTTTTGAGCATAGACAGATTTTAAATCTAAAAATAATTCTTTTTTTGATAAAGTTTATAAATTCGTTACAAATAAAACGAAGATGAAGAAAATTTTAGTATGGATGATTTCATTAACTGTAAATGGATTATTTGGGCAAACTTATCATTTGCTTACTGAAGAGAAAAATAACGAAAGTTTTAGAGGTTTGAGTTTTGAAGATGCCAAAACATTTATTTTTTCGGGAACCAATAATACTATTGGTAAATCTTCTGATTCTGGTAAAACAATTCAATGGATTTCACCAGATTTAACTTCTAAAGTCGATTTTCGTGATGTTGAAGTGGTTGCAAAAAATCATTATTTTGCGATGGGAATAGATTCGCCTGCTTATATTTTAGAAACCAAAGATGCAGGTAAAATTTGGCAAACAGTTTATGAAAATCAAACCAAAGGAATTTTCTTAGATGCCATGTTTTATTATCCAAAAACCAAAGATTTATTCGTGGTTGGTGACCCTTTAGGAGAAAATATTCCATTTGTATTGCAAGCAAATTTAAAGAACACCAAAGAATGGATTCAGCAAAAGAAAATCAAAAATCAATACTTAAGATTATCAGATCCAAAGGAGGCTTTTTTTGCAGCAAGTGGAAGTAATTTATATGTTGATGATCAACAAGTTTTATTAATTTCTGGTGGTGTAAAATCTTTATTGTATCGATACACAGCTAAAGAAACACAAGGTTATTCGTTAGACAAATCGAAAAGTTCTACTTCTGGCATGTATGCAATGGATTATAATTCTACTTTGAATGTTGGTTATTTAGTCGGTGGTGATTATACAAAACCAGATGCCTCTAATTTTAATCTGTATAAATTTAAAATTCAAGAAAATAAAGTGCAATTTATAGACACTTATGCTTCTCCAAAAGGTTATTTATCTTCTGTGTCTATCATCGATAAAGATAGAGTAGTAGTTTGTGGAACAAACGGCGTGCAAATGACAAATGATAATGGTTTGACATGGAAATTTATCACCAATGATGGATATAATTCTTGTAAAGTATCTCCAGATAAAAAATACATTATTCTTGTTGGTGGAAAAGGAAAGCTAGGAAAAATAGAACTTTAGTCGCTTGTGATTTAAAATCTTTTTAGTAATTTTGACGAGCTTAAAATGGAATCAGGTGGGAATCCTGAGCTGTCGCGCAACTGTATTGAAGTTTACTTCTAAGTCAGGTCTTTTTTAGGTGGTAAATGCTTTCGCGATTGAGGCTAAAACTTCATTCTACAAAGCATGGTATGATAAAAGAAATACTATGCAACATAATTTAACACAATTAGAATTCTTACATAATTGAGTTCTACCAAAAAATGAAATTCGCATTTATGGTAGGATATTTTACGGTGTGAAATAACGAAGTGGAATTATTAGAATTTAAGTGTTAATTATATATAAAAGTCATCAAATTAAATGATAACAAAAGAAGATTACCTACAAGCAAAAGAATCTTTAAGTGAAGGAAAAATTACTGAAGATATTTTTTTGTTGATTGAAGAAAAATTTAACAGCGATCAGTTAGAAATTAATAAATCAGAATCTGGTAAATTAATCGATCAGATAGCGATCAAAAATCGTATAAAAAATGCTGAAACAGTAGTTTATAAAGCTGTTTTTCCTGGTGATACTAATCATCATAATACCATGTTTGGTGGTACTGTGATGAGTTATATGGACGAGGTTGCATTTCTTACAGCAACGCGTTTTAGTAGGAAACCAATTGTAACTGTTTCTAGTGATAAAATCAATTTTCAACATGCAATTCCGAGCGGAACAATTGTGAAAATTGTAGGGAATATTGTGAAAATTGGACGTACAAGTTTAGATGTTTTTATAGAAGTATTTATAGAAAGTATGTACAGAGAAGGATCGGATTTGGCAATTACAGGTACTTTTACTTTAGTTGCAATTAACGAGAACAAACGTCCGGTTTCTGTATTATAAAAATTAAATCAATTTTCGAGTTGATTTATTTCTGTAGTTTATTCAGGTTGATTACCTGTTTTTTTTGAATAAAGAGGCTGATTTTTCAGCCTCTTTTATTTTGGTTATTGTACTTTTACTATAGTTATACTAGAAGACGAGTTATTGTCAAAATAGAGAAATCCATTATAATTAGTACCATCTTTGTATCGTTGTGAGTGTACAGTTAAAATAGAATTAGCGGTTGTCACATTTACGTAAGTACTCGAGTTAAGGTTAAATCTTCCATTAATATTAACTCTAGCAGGATTATACTGTGGAACTAAGGTTATGGTTTTTGCAGAAGCTAAACTTCCATTAAGATTCAAGTAAAAATAATCTGTTAATCTCGATTGATCTATTGCAGGTGCTTGTCTTAAAGCAAAATTTATTGTAACTAAATAAATCCCTGTTTGCTTTATCGTAAATTGACTTGTACTTGTTTTGTCAAAAATTGTAGTATCATCATTAAAAACTGCAGTGTTAAAAACAGCTAATGTTAATGGAGAAGAAACAAGAGTCGGATTTAGATTTGTAAGATTCTGATTATATGTAGTTGTATATTTTGCAGCAACATTACTTGTTTTTCCTATTTCGGCAGGGAAACGCCATTCGTTGTTATACCATACGTAAACTGCAGGTATTACAGCAGTGATTCCTGTTCCACTTTTTTTAGTATTAATAACAGTTGTTCCGTCTGGTATTGTACCTGATAATGGTGATTTTGATGTAGTTGATGTTAGCTCTACACGAGGATAAAGAACTCCTTTATCTGTAGAAGTAACTTCTAACATTGCAGAACTTGCAGGGGTTTCTACACCAATCCCGACTTGCGCATTTATAAGATTTATAGAAGATATAAACGCAATTATGTATATAAATTTTTTCATTTTATTAATAGGTTAATTATCGAATTCTTTGAATAGAAATGCTCGAGTCGCCACTTCTGTAAAATCTAACAGGTGCATCACCATAACCACTAGAATAAGAACCATCTGTTCTTTTAATTTTAACGGTAACTACATCTCCATCATTTAATACTAAATATTCTGTAAAAGCATGAGAAAACAAACCTCTGATACCTCCATCACTTGCAATATAACCTGGAGAATAAACCTGTTCGGTTCCAACACCAGTACCATTTACATATATGCGTGCGGTAAGAGATTGTCTAGAATGATCTCCATCATCTTGTCTTTCCATAGATAATAAGGTCGATATAGAATACAATCCATAATTATTAATGGTTACTGATTGATCGGTTGTATTTACGCTATACACAGCAGAACTTTCATTGATTATTCTATTTCCAAAAAGTTTTACATTCACTAGATTCGTTGTATTATAATTCGTTGTACTTGTTCCGCTTTCAGAATTTGTATATTTCATTAATAGATTATTACTATCTGTACTGAAGTTTGTCCATTGTTGATCTTCTGCACTCCACCAATGTAAACCTGGTGTAATCGTATTTGGAAATGTTCCTGTTGTTGCAGTATTAAATACGACTGTACCTGTAGGAATACTAGCGCCTAAAGGAGAAGTTGATGTACGAGATTGTAAAGCAACTCTTGGTAGTAAAACTCCTTTTTGATTTGAGTTGACTTCTAGCATTACACCATTTTGTACAGTGTTTGTATTGATTCCTACTTGTGAAAATAGGATGGTTTGTAAACTAAAAAAAGTCAATATGATAAGAATATATTTTTTCATGATTATCTTATTTTTTCGATTGATATTGTAGATGAATTTACATTTTTAAAATACACATCAGTTGCAGGGTCAACTTCGAAAGCTTTTATTCTAAGAGTATAACCAGTAACATTTATTGGGATGTATAAGGTAAAAGAACGTCCGTTAGGAAACATATCTTCTTGTCCACCTTCGCTATCCCATCGTCCTGGGATATATAAATTATCTGTTACAATATCTGCCTGATTATTTACATAGATTTCCATACCAAAAGCATCTGCACCACCATCACTTGCCAAATCAAGATTTAGTATTATTTTATAATATCCTACCTCGTTTATTTTTAGAGTTGTACTATTTACTCTTTCATATAAAGTTGAATTATTATTGAATCTCACATTTGCAAATAGATCTGTAAAAACATCGTTATTGTCATTAAGATCTGTTGTTGTATCTTGATTAGAGAATACTGCGATATCACTAACTTTTTTCTGCCCGAGTTTTGCCCATTCGGATTTAGAGGCATTCCAGTAATAATATCCTGGAGTCACAGCTGTTGTTCCACTTCCTTGTGTATTGGTATTGAAAACCAATAATCCATTCGTTTGTGATCCTGTCACAGGTGAGAACACATTGGTTGCAGTTAAAGCAATTTTTGGGAACAAAACACCACCAACGTAGTTGTTATTTGTTTGTGGTTTACTTTCTATTTGTAATATAATATTACTGTCAACATTTGTTGTTCCTATTCCTACTTGTGCGTGTAAATTAGCTGTAAATAAGAAAGTAACAAGTGTAGATGAAATAAATTTTTTCATTTTTTAAATCATTAAATTGTTGTTTAAATTGTTTTATCGTCAAGTAAGAAAAACCTTTGTAGGTGGAGGTCTGATACGATAAGATTTTAAACAATCATACTGATTTAAATTATTTTTGTATTGAAAATTTTCTTCATGTTTTTCTTCAAAATCAAAATGAGTTTTGATATTTACTGAAGTTGTAATTAATGCTTTTACATTAAAATTGTTAAAAGAAATTCCTTCTAAAGTATAAAGCGAGTACAGGTTGATTTCTTCTTTGTGGCTATCGTCAAATTCAAAATCATCAAAATTAATCGGAGATGTATTAATTTTGATTTCCTCGCTAAGTAAAGTTTCTTTTGGTTTAGAAATTTGTTTTTTTTCTTTTACTTTTTTTGGAGTATTAATTGAATTCGAAACGATGACAATTTCTGCATTATGTAAATCATCAAAATTGCTAAGAATAGTTTCTTCGTTAACATAAATTTTTACACTATCATAAATAGTTTTATCTAAATGTTTAGAAACGATAGTTGTACCCGATTTTATATGTAAAATAGAATCGTTGGCAATAAAAAGTTGAGCTTGTAAGGTAAAAGGCAACAGAAATAACCAAAACAATAAAAATCTATTGTTTAGAAAAGAAAAATTCACACATATATGCGATTTCTTTTTCATGGTTAAGGTTGTTTCAGTTAGATATAGGTTTGTTTTAGAGTCTGATTTGTTTTTAAGAATCAAACGCTTAACCAAATTTAATAAAAATATCAATGTAATTGATTGTTTTTTAGGTGTTTATTTGGTTTTTATTGTTAATTGTTTTTAATGATTAGATTAATAATTATTTAAAAGATTTTAATTACTTATTTTTTAATGGTATTGATTTTGCTAGAAAACAACAAAATAAAATCTAATGAAAAATTTGAGTTTAATGATTGCAAGTGTATTTATGTTATTTGCTTGTAATAATAAAATCACACCAACAGAGGGTGAACAAGAGCCAAAAATTGTTGGTAATCATCAAGATGAACATGGTTGTAACGGAACAACTGGTGCAACTTGGAGTGAATTGAAACAAGATTGCGTACAGGTTTTTAACGTTGGTACAAGACTTAATCCAATTGTGGTAAAAAAAGATGAAGCTGTTTTAAGTGCTTTTGTTATTGAAAATGATGATGAAACACAAGCAGAATTATTTTTACCAAACTTAAAAGGAAGTTTTATTTTAACGAAATCTGAAGATGGAATTTACAAATCAGATCAATATTTATACAATCCAGAAGATAACATACTTTTTATAGATGGTGTAAAAAGTTACATCGCAGAATAATTTTATAAAAAACGAATTAGACATATCTAATTCGTTTTTTATTTATCTACTGATTTCCTATCTGTAATGGCATAATTCTTGGATTTTAACAAATAACTTAAACTTAATTTTTAACGTTTGTTAATTGTTAAAATTCGTATTAAATTGAGTTTTAATTGAATCAAATTTTACTAACTAAAAAACTCTTAATCTATGTTCATTACAAGAAACCTAAAAACAGATAATCTTTTTCATTGGTTATCTAAATATGTTATTTGGCTGATTATTTACAATTCTATTGTTGCCATTGCCTACGGTTTTTTACACATGAACATTTCACTTCCTTGGTTACCAATTTCGGTTGTTGGTACAGCGGTAGCATTTTTTATAGGTTTTAAAAACAATCAGGCTTACGATCGCTTGTGGGAAGCTAGAAAAATTTGGGGCGGAATTGTAAATGACAGCAGAACTTGGGGAATGCGAATTAATAATTTGGTTAATCCAGAAAAAGAAAAAAAGGAATTAATCTATCGTCACATTGCTTGGATGTACGCTCACCGAATTCAATTATTAAAACCAACTTCTTGGGAACAAATAAGTGACAGTGGACATGTTGGGATGAATGCAACTCGTTTTAGAAAATTATTTGGTTTAGGAAATATGCCAGAAGATGTGACTTTTGAGGATTTGCAAAAATATTTATCTGTTGATGAATTTAATTACCTTAAAACGGTATCTAATCCTGCAACTCAAATTCTAAACAAACAATCTGCCGAGATAAAACGATTGAAAGATGAAGGAATTATTGATCAGTTTGAGCATTTACAATTAGAAGAATTATTACGTAGCTTTTTTACTTTACAAGGTCAAAATGAGCGTATTAAGAAATTTCCATTTCCAAGAGATTATTCAACAATGAGTCGTTTGTTTGTTTATGCTTTTATATCGTTGTTGCCTTTTAGTATTATTCCAGAATTAATGAATCATGGTTATTGGACAATTTGGGTCAGTGTTCCCGTTGCTGTTCTAATCGGGATGTTTTATATAATTATGGAAGATATTGGCGATTACAATGAAAATCCATACATGGAAACTCCACACGCAACACCAATGTTGTCTATCAGCAGAACCATAGAAATTGATTTGAGAGAAATGTTAAAAGAAGATAATATTCCTGCTCCAATAGATTCTGTGAACGGAATTTTAATGTAAGTTTTCTGAAGTTGTTGTTGGGAAATGTTCTATTGGGAAATTACAAGAATTCGCTATAAAACAAAGTTCGTTTGCTTTTTTATGTAAAGAATTTGCCAAGTCGATCTGAGATGGATTTTCTATCACAACTCGAGGTTTTAAGATCACTTTTGTGATTTTTCCACTTCCATTATTAGTTGTTTCTAAAATAGCTTCTGATGAGTCTGAATAGGAAATTACTTTGATTTGATGTTGTTCACAACAATATAAAAAAGACATGAAATGGCAAGATGTTAAACTGCTTAATAATAAATCTTCTGGATTTAATAATTCAGGATCACCTTTGAAAATTTTTGCCGCAGAAACCTTCAATAAATCTTTTCCTTTTATAGAAATTTCATGACTTTTTATATAAATTTTTTGTCCATGATTTTGTGAATTGTTTTTTTGTTTCCAATCAAGATTTAACTCAAAAATATGTTTCATTTTTTATTCATTAATTATTGATTATTAATCTGCAAAATCTTCTAACATATCCATAGAAGGAACAAAAAATGTAGTACCAGTTTTCGCATGACTGAAATCTAAAATTCGGTCATAATTTCCTTCAGGAACACCAATAAACATTCTTTCTAACATCATTTTTACAGTATTAAAACTACTTGCATAACCAATAAAGTAAGTTCCCATTTCGTTAGAAGCAACACTACCAAATGGCATATTGTCTCTAATAATTTTAAATTCATCACCAGGATTTGCTAATGCAGAATGTGAGTTTGATGGTTTTTCATCATCTGTCATTTCAACATCATCTTGTTTAGATCGACCAATAATTTTTTCTTGAGTTGCGATTGGTAAATTGCGCCAAGCAACAAGATCGTGAATGTATTTTTGAACAAAAAGATAACTTCCACCAACGTAATCTGGATCTTCATCACCAACAATTCCGAAAAATTTTCTGTCATCACCTTGCGGATTTTCTGTTCCATCTACAAAACCCAAAATGCTACGTCCGTCCCAATATTTAAAACCATGAATTTCTTCTACAATTGTTGCAACAGAAGCCAAACAATCAGAAATAATCGTAGCTAAATCTATACAATAACTGGTTTCGTGCGCTCTAATATGTAAATGTAAATCGCCACGTGTAGAAACTGCTGTATGTACATTTCCTTTAATTTCTACAAATTTTTCGAATTCTTTTGGCATTGGTTCTGGTAAATCTAACAATCGCCAAGCTTCGAATCCAATTCCTAAAACTACGCTAGAATTTGTGTTAGGAAATCGAGTTTCGGCTGTATGATTTAAATTGACAATTAATGAACATAAACGTTTAAAAACATCTTTTACATTGTCATTTGATTTAAAATTCCAAACCATAAATATGGTATTGATATTCGGATTATCTACAACATTTTGAGGTTGAACAGCCATGAGTTTTTTGTTTTTTCTAAAGTAAATATATTAATATCTAAAAGAAAAAATGGCAATAGAAACAATATTATTACTTAAATTATAATTTGATTAAATATAAATTAATTAACTAAATTATTTTTGATCAAAATTCCGTTTATAATCTATCGGTAATAAATGCGCAAACTTTTCCCAAGTGATGTATTCTTCTAAAACCAAATCGGCTGGATGATGATAAAAACCTTCAGAAGTAATTTCTACAGGTGATTTTAAACTAAAAAGTGAAGTTTGATTACCAACAAATCGACCTCGTTTTATTCGGCTAACATATTCTAAATCTTCTTTTTCGTTTTGATATTCAATTGAATATAAACCATCAAAATCCATCATGACTTTTTGATCTGTTTTTTTGATAATAGAATCGTATGGAACTTCTTGGTTGATTAGAAATGCAATTTTTTTACTAGGTAAAACAACATCTTTTATTCCATTTTTTATTTTGGTTAAAGCTTCTAAATATGCAGGATTATCTTTTCTGATGTAACGTCTTAAAATAAAACCTTCATCTACTAATTTTTTCTCATAAACTGATTTTAAAAAATGAGTAAAACTACCATTATAAGCAATTTCTCTATTGATATTCCATTTTCTATTTTTAGATTTATTACCTTTTAAATCTTGAAAAAAACTTGAACCAAGAACCAATAAATATTCATTTTTATAATCCATTTCAAACGTATTCAGATCATATTCTACCAAATAACCTAAATATTGATTTTCTATAATTAATGGATCTTTTGCGGTGGCAGATAATACTTTTTTATCAGAATCAAAACTAAATCTTAAGGTTTTTGGGTTCTGAATTTTACATTTTCTTGCAGCTTCATCAATACCTAAAAAATTATCTTTGAAGATAGAATAGTAATATTCCCAATCTTCTTGGCTCATAACTTTTACGTTAGCTTCTTCTAACTCAATAGGATTTTCTATTAAAACAATTGTTAAATAATTATTTTGATTCGAATTGACGCTAATCGTTTTCGTTTGAAAAGCTAAATGTTTGAATACTAAATTATGGACACCATTCGGAAAATTGATAGAAAATTCTCCAACCGAATTTGATTTAGTCGACAAACTAGATCCGTCAATTGCGATAGTTACATTTTCTATAGGTTGTTGAAATTCGTCTAAAATAGTTCCTTTTACAAGATTTTGCGCCATTATAGGACAAAAAAATAGTATGCAAAAGCATACTATAGATTGAAATAAAAATTTCATAAATTATTTTTTAGCCTCTGGTGGGAAGTTTTTTAATATCTCTGCAACAGCTTGAGGAATTCTTTCTGATTTTGCAGAAATGTTTGAAACATTTAAACCTGAACCTACACCTTGCCAAACTAATACATTTTTGTTGAAATCGACAATATCAACAATGATTGTCCCAGATGTATATTGTGAAACTCGAGAAGCAGGCCCACCCCAATAAGGTCCCCAACCGCCATACCAGCCACCGTACCAATCATTATCTACACGAACTTCTTCTTTAGAACTTGCCAAAACATTAATCACCAAATCTGGATTCTCACTTACTTTTTGTAAGCCTTTTGCACCTAATTCTTGGTCTAAGGCAGCAATAATTCTTCTTTTATCTAAATCATTTAAAGGTAATTTATCAAATCCTTTTTCATGATAAGAATAAGTTTTAAAGGTATTGAAGTTAGCAGATCTATCGAAATCTGAACTTACTTGTACCACACCACAACTTGCTAACGTTAAGAAACAAAAGCAAATGAATATGTATTTAAGATTTTTCATTTAAAAAAAATTAGTGTTACTAAGTTACGATAAACTAAAAATATGTGCAATAAAAAATCTGACGATTGCCAGATTTTAATTTAATTTTAATAATTAGAATTTATATGCTAATTGTAAGGATAATAGAGATGAACGATTAACACCAGAACCACTATTACCATTAAAGGTTTTGTACGAGTCTGTCATACCATAACTGTATCGGAAATTAACTTCATATTTTCGTTCTAATGAAAATCCAATTCCAGCTGCTAACGCTAAATCAAAAGAATTTTCAGATCCATCTTCTATTTCAGGACCTATTTCAAAATTTTTAGAAACTAAAAATCCTAATTGTGGACCAGCTTCTAAAAAGAAATCGGCATCGGCATCACTTAAAAAATATTTATACATTATAGGAATGTTGATATAATTTAAAAATGCTTTGTATTTTTTACTAGCACTTTCAGATTGTTTAGAAAATTCACCTTGGTTGGTATATAAAACTTCTACTTGTAAATAATGTAAATTGTTTTTATAAGTTAACGGAATTTCTGCAAAACCACCACCAACAAAACCAATACGGTTTTTAGAAACTCCATGAATTAGAGTTGTGTTTGATGTTCCTGCACCAGCTTTTACACCATAAGTGATTTGCGCATTAGCTGCCTGAAATCCAAATGTGATCAGTGCTAATAAGCTAATTTTTTTACATAAATTTTTCATAGTTTATATGTTGTTATAATTTTTATACTAAGATTGGGGTTGCGTTAACTTCTACCATTCCGTTATGATTTAACATAACCAAATCAACTTCTTGAATTTGATTGATTAAATTTTCGTCATAATGAGTTTCTACTTTTACATAGTTTTCTGTAAAACCATGCATTTTTCCATTTTTGTTTTCATGTTCCCATAAAACTTTTTGCGAGCTTCCTAATTGTGTTTGATAAAAAGCCAAACGTTTTTTTTCTGATAGAATTCTCAACATTTTATTACGTTCTTTTCTGGTTTGTATATCAACAACCTGATCAAATTTTATTGCTTCTGTATTGTCACGTTCAGAATAAGTGAAAACATGTAAATACGAAATAGGTAACTCATTTAAGAAATTGTAGGTTTCTAAAAACAGCTCATCTGTTTCACCAGGAAAACCAACAATTACATCGACACCAATACAGGCATTAGGCATAATCGTTCTTATAGTATTGACACGATCTTTGTACAATGCGGTTAAATATCGACGTTTCATTTTCTTAAGCAAAGTATCAGATCCTGATTGTAGTGGAATATGAAAATGTGGAACAAAACGATTGCTTGTAGAAATAAATTCGATGGTTTCGTTTTTCAATAAATTTGGCTCGATAGAAGAAATTCTTATACGTTCTATATTATCAACTTCATCTAATGCTTTTACTAATTCTAAAAATGTATGTTCGTGTTTTTTATTTCCAAATTCACCTTTTCCGTAATCACCAATATTTACCCCAGTAAGCACAATTTCTTTGATGTCTTTTTCTGCAATTTCATGCGCATTTTTCAATACGTTTTCTAATTTATCTGATCTAGAAATTCCTCTTGCTAACGGTATTGTACAATAAGTACATTTGTAATCGCAACCATCTTGCACTTTTAGAAAAGCTCGGGTGCGATCACCAATAGAATAAGAACCAACGTAGAAATCTGCTTCATCTATTTCGCAAGAATGTATAATTGTTTCAGATTGCTTATCTAAATCATCTAAATATTGAACAATATTGAATTTCTCTGAAGCTCCCAAAACCAAATCTACACCTTCCATCTGAGCAATTTCTTCGGGCTTCAATTGCGCATAACATCCTACCACAATCACAAATCCGTTCGGATTTACTTTCATTGCATTCTTCACAATTGTACGACATTCTTTATCTGCATTTGCAGTTACAGAACAAGTATTAATCACATAAACGTCAGCACTTTGATGAAAACCAACTTTCTCATAACCATTATCTTGCAAACTTCTTGCAATGGTAGAAGTCTCAGAAAAGTTTAATTTACATCCTAACGTATGAAATGCAACTGTTTTCGTTTCTTGATTCATCTTGCAAATTTAGTAAATTAGCCCAAAATATAATAAGTTTGATTATAAATTCCACTTTCATGATTAGGAAAATAGTATGGATGATGATTTCTTCTGTTTTTTTGTTTTCTTGTACAAAAGAAATAAAGGTAGATGATTCTAAAATTTTCAGATTAAATCGTTACGATAATATTTCGTCTCTAGATCCTATACAAGCGAGAACACAAGCGAATAATTGGGTTTGTAATTTGATGTATAACAGCTTGGTGAAAATAGATTATGATCTAAATATTCAGCCTGATATTGCAAAAAAATGGACAATTTCTGATGATGGAAAAACTTATACTTTTATTCTAAGAAATGATGTTTTTTTTCATAAACATCCAAATTTTGGTCAAGATTCTACAAGAAATGTAGTTGCAAGTGATTTTACTTTTAGTTTTGATCGTTTGACTGATCCAAAATCAAATGGTTCAGGTGGTTGGATTATGAACAATATTGAACAATATCAAGCAATCAATGATACAATTTTCGAGATTAAATTAAAAGAAGCTTTTCCACCTTTTCTTGGTTTGATTAGTATGAAATATGCTTCTGTTGTACCTAAAGAAATGTTTACAAACGGAAATCAAGATTTTAATGAACATCCAATTGGTACTGGTCCTTTTCAATTCAAAATTTGGGAAGATAATGTCAAAATGGTTTTACGAAAAAATCCTTTGTATTACGAAAAAGACGAAAAAGGAAAATCATTACCTTATTTAGAAGCGGTGAATATTACTTTTTTACCTGAAAAAAATTCAGAATTTTTAGAATTAATCAAAGGAAATGTGGATATGATGGCAGATTTAGACCCTTCGTATAAAGATGAAATTCTTAGTGCAGACGGAAATCTAAATCCGAAATATAAAGATGTTTTGTATTTGAGAAAAGAACCTTATTTATCGACCGTTTATTTTTGTTTTTATCTTGACGGGCAAGATGCAATTGATGTTCGTTTACGACAAGCAATGAATTATGGTATTGATAAAAATAAAGTGATTAAATATTTGATGAAAGGTCAGGGATTTGCTGCTGATGGTGGTTTTATTCCTAAAGGTTTACCTGGATATTCATCAGAAAGCGGTTATTCATACGATTTGGCAAAAGCCAAAAATTTAATTAATGAATATAAAACAGCTCATAAACAAATAAAACCAATTGAGTTGACAACTGTGCAAGAGTATGTAGATGTTTGTGAATATTTTGCAGCAGAAATGGGAAAAATAGGTCTGAAAATTAATGTAAATGTTGTACCCGGACCAACAATGAGAGACGGAAAGGCAACAGGAAAGTTTACATTTTTTAGAGCCAATTGGGGAGCCGATTATCCAGATGCAGAGAATTTCTTATCCTTATATTATTCAAAGAATTTTGCACCAGAAGGTCCTAATTATTCTCATTATAAATCTACTCAGTTTGATCAATTATACAATTCATCTTTTTTGATTAACGATGCTGATCAACGTGCAAAAGTTTATCAAGAAATGGATAAAATCATGATGCAACAGGCACCAATTTTACCTTTGTTTTATGATCAAACAGCTTTATTTGTTAATAAAAAGGTTAAAAATTTAAGAATGAGTCCAATCAAAATTTTAGATTTAACGAGAGTTTACAAAGAAAAATAAAATTCATTTTTGATGATAAATGAATCAAAAATCAAGAAGATTTTCAGTGTAAAAATAACATTGATAGAAAGTTTTCATCAAAAGGCGAATCAATTTGTAAATGACTTAAATAGAAAACGTTTTCAAGCTATTAAATAGATAAAAAATATTGTGTAAAATATTCAAATTTTTAATTTTACTCAACTATTTTTGAATATCTTTGAATCGCTAAAATTAATGATAAAATAAAATCGTTTTTATGAAAGTTAGACAGCTATTTATTGTAGCTTCCATTGCAATCTTAGTGACCATCGGTGTAGTTTCTCTATTTTGGACAGGGATTCTTTGGTCTTTAATCTTCTTTTTACCTTTAATTACTTTAGGTTTTGTAGATATTTCGCAAAAGAAACATGCTATCAGAAGAAATTATCCAATTATTGGTCATGGTCGTTATTTATTAGAAAGTATTCGTCCAGAGATTATGCAATATTTTGTAGAAACTGATACAGAAGGTAAACCAATTAATCGTTTGATGAGAAGTATGGTTTATCGCCGTGCAAAAAATGTGATTGATACTGTTCCTTTTGGGACGCAAGAAGATGTTTATTCTCCTGGTTATGAATGGTTAAATCATTCGATGTACGCAGGGAAAATAAAACATGCTGACGATCCACGTGTAAAAATTGGAGGGCCAGATTGTCAACAACCCTATTTATCTTCTTTATTGAATATTTCTGCAATGAGTTTTGGTTCTTTAAGTGAAAACGCAGTTTTAGCTATGAATAAAGGTGCTAAATTAGGAAACTTTGCACATAATACTGGAGAAGGAGGGATTTCACCTTATCATTTACAACCAGGTGGTGATTTAATTTGGCAAATTGGTACAGGTTATTTTGGTTGCCGCGCTGCTGATGGTGGTTTTGATGAAGCAAAATTCGTAGAGCGAGCGAATTTACCAAATGTGAAAATGATTGAGCTGAAACTTTCTCAAGGTGCAAAACCAGGACACGGAGGTATTTTACCAGCTAATAAAAACACACCTGAAATTGCAGCAATTAGAGCAGTAGAACCTTATACAACAGTAGATTCTCCACCTTCGCATTCTGCCTTTGGTGATGCAGAAGAAATGATGTATTTCATTAAAAAAATGCGTGATCTTTCTGGTGGTAAACCAATTGGGTTTAAACTATGTATTGGAGTAAAACGTGAGTTTTTAGATATTTGTGAAGCTATGCTAAAAACTGGGATTAAACCAGATTTTATTGTTATTGATGGAGGAGAAGGAGGAACGGGTGCAGCTCCAGTTGAGTTTTCGAATTCATTAGGAACTCCCTTGTTAGATGGATTAGCATTTGCGGTGGATACTTTACGCGGTTATGATTTGAAGAAAGAAATAAAAGTAATTGCCGCAGGTAAAATTATTTCTTCTTTCCATATGGCTCGAGTAATGGCTATTGGTGCAGATTTGTGCTATTCTGCAAGAGCAATGATGATGGCTGTTGGTTGTATTCAAGCCTTGCAATGTAATACAAATACTTGTCCTGTTGGAGTTGCAACACAAGATCGCGAATTAATGAAAGGTCTTGATGTGGAAGATAAAGCGACTCGTATGTATAATTTTCATAAAAAAACGATGCATAATTTATCTGAGTTGATATCTGCAACTGGTGTAAAATCTCACAATGATTTTGATAGAACTTTTGTAAATCTTCGTATTGATAAAACTAGAGTTAGAACATATAGTCAACTTTATCCAATTGTACCAGAAGGAACTTATTTGGGTAAAAATATAGAAGAAATTATGTTCAGTGTTCAAAATTCGAATATTGGTGGATAATCAATAAAAAATAAATTTAAGTATAGAGCCTCTTTTTAAGAGGCTTTTTTTATTTTAGTAAAAAATTAATTCATGAGTTTTAAAATTGTTCTACAAACAAGTTTAACAATTGGTTCTGCCATTATGTTAAATGCACAACAACCTAACCAACATCAAACTATTATTAATGTAATTAATCAGGAAGTGAATAACAATTCTCAATTAGAGTTGTTAGCGACCGAATTATTAGATGATATTGGACCTCGATTGGTTGGTTCGCCAGAAATGTTGAAGGCAAGTGATTGGGCAATTGCAAAATTTAATGATTGGGGAATCAAAGGTGAACGTCAAGATTGGGGAGAATGGAAAGCTTGGCAGCGTGGTACTTCTACTGTTACAATGACTTCGCCAAGAGTTTTGTCTTTAGATGCAACACAATTGGCTTGGAGTCCAACGACTAAAAAAGCTGTAGAAGGTGAAGTTGTTGTATTACCTCCAAATTCAGCAGATTTTGTTAATTGGTCAACGACAATAAAAGGTAAAATTGTTTTGATTTCTCCGTATCAAAGTGTTGGGAGACCAGATTATCAATTAAAAGAATTTGCAACTCCAGAAACTTATGATAAACTGAAAAAAGAGTCAGAGGAAATCAAGAAAAATCATCAAGAATATCTAGATAAGATTGGATATAATCAAGCACAATTAGCCGAATTTTTAGAACAAAAAGGAGCGATTGCAATTGCTATTTCGAATTGGACAGGAATTATGGGAGCAAACCGAATTTTTGATGCCAAAACTAAAAATATTCCGATGATTGATATTGAGTTTGAAGATTATGGCTTGTTGTATCGTTTAGCAAAGCATAATAAACATCCTAAAATTAAAGTTGATGTACAATCTCAACATTTAGGTAAAACCAAAACTTTCAATACAATTGGAATTATAGAAGGTAAAGAAAAACCAAATGAATATGTTTTGCTTTCTGCTCATTTTGATTCTTGGGATGGAGCACAAGGTGCAACTGATAACGGAACTGGTGTGATTACAATGATGGAAACAATGCGTGTTTTGAAAAAATTATATCCAAATAATAAGCGAACAATTATTGTTGGACTTTGGGGTAGCGAAGAGCAAGGTCTTAACGGTTCTAGAGCATTTGTAAAAGATCATCCAGAAATGCTAAAAAATATTCAAGCAGTTTTTAATCAAGACAATGGAACAGGACGTGTGGTAAATATTAGTGGTCAAGGTTTTGTAAATTCTTATGAATACATTGGTCGTTGGTTAAATCAAGTTCCGAAAGAAGTTAGTAAACATATAGAAACTAATTTCCCGGGTTCGCCAAGTGGTGGTGGGTCAGATCACGCTTCTTTCGCTGCAGCTGGTGTTCCTGCATTTTCTTTGAGTTCGTTAAATTGGGGATATTTCGGTTACACTTGGCATACAAATAAAGATACTTACGATAAGATTATTTTTGATGATGTTAAAAACAATGTTATTTTAACTGCGACTTTGGCTTATTTGGCTTCTGAGGAAGAAAATTTAGTTGATAGAGAAAAAAGAGTGATGCCAACAAATGATGGTAAAACAGCAACTTGGCCAGAAGTAAAAGAACCAATTAGAAAAGGTCGATTAGATTAATAATCAATATTTAACAATTATTTATTAATCTATAAAGAAGGTTTTGATTTTAATTTATCTATCTTTTATTCAACTAAAAAAACTATTTAAAAACGGAAAGTTATGAGTGTGGATAAATTTAGAAAATTACATCATCAAGACGAACCTCTTTTTATTGCAAATGTTTGGGATGCAATAAGTGCTAAAGGCGCAGAAGATGCTGGTTTTAGAGCAATAGGAACATCGAGTCATGCAATTGCGAATGTTTTGGGATATGAGGACGGTGAACAAATTTCGTTTTACGAAATGTTGTATATGATCGAGCGAATTGCAAAATCTACAGATTTATTGGTGAGTGCAGATATCGAATCTGGTTTTACAGATGACCTCAATCAATTGAATGAAAATGTAGAGAAATTAGTAGATGTTGGTGTTGTAGGGATAAATTTAGAAGATGGTGATATTTCTTCTGGTAAACGTAAATTGGGTTCTGATGAAGATCTAGCAAAGAAAATAAAATCAATCAAAACCTATTTACAATCAAAAGGAAAAGATATCTTTATCAATGCCAGAACAGATACTTATGTAACAGAGCATCCGCAAGCGTTTGAAGAATCAATTGTTAGAGCAAAAGTATACGAAGAAGCTGGAGCTGATGGTATTTTTGTTCCATTAATCACGACAGAAAATGATATTAAGAAATTGGTTGAATCTACAGATTTACCTTTGAATACTTTTGTTACGATAAAATCTCTGGATTTTACTACACAAAAGAATTTAGGTGTTAAACGAATTAGTAGTGGAAATGCAGTTCACGCAAAAGTGACTGATTTTACAAAATATTTTTACAAACATCTGAATGATTCTAAATCATTTTATTTCTTATTTTAGAAATTGAAAAAAGGAAGTTTATACTTCCTTTTTTTATATCAATAACTTAAATAAAATTCAAAAAAAAATACCTCTTAGCGATTTGATAATCAAATCAAGAGGCATTGATTTTAATTCGTTCCGAAATCTCCCAAATGTTGCATTTCTGTTTCAAATGATAGAACCTTCGAACCAAATTTCCTAAGACTTTCTGATTGCAAATATGGTAATATATCTTTTTTAAACAAGTTTAATTTCTCTTGGTTTTCACAAAATAATTGCATAGCATACGAGGAAACACCTTCTTGCTCGTTTGATAAAATTTTAGAGAATCTTGCACCATCAAAATGTAAACTTTCTAAATAGTTACCAATTTGTATTTCTTTAAACCATTCTAGCCATTCTTGTTCTACCTGTTGATCGACAAAAAATGTTGAGTTATATATGATCATTTTCCTTCTTTCTGCAAAGATAATTATTATCATTTAATAGATAAGAATTGCAGATTAATTGCTAATTTAGACGAATATTATTTAAACAAATAAAATGGATAAGACGCAACAATTCATTCAAGAAAATAAACAAAGATTTCTTGACGAATTAATTGAACTTTTGAAAATACCATCAATCAGTGCTGATCCTGCTTATACACAAGATGTGTTAGATACGGCAGATAAAGTAGCTGAATTTCTAAAAAATGCAGGAGCAGATAATGTAGAAGTTGCAGAAACAGAAGGATTTCCTGTTGTTTATGGTGATAAAATTATCGATCCTAATTTACCAACAGTTTTAGTTTATGGTCATTACGATGTTCAACCACCTGATCCATTAGAATTATGGGAATCTGGACCTTTTGAGCCAGTAATTAAGAAAACAGAAATTCATCCTGATGGAGCAATTTTTGCTCGCGGATCAGCAGATGATAAAGGACAAGCATTTATGCATATCAAAGCTTTTGAGGCAATGATAGCAGCAAATGAATTGCCTTGTAATGTGAAATTCATGATCGAAGGTGAGGAAGAAGTTGGTTCACCAAGTTTAGTAAATTATGTAAAACAGAATAAAGAAAAACTAAAAAATGACGTAATCTTGATTTCTGATACAGCAATGATTTCTAACGAGCAACCTTCTATTTCTGTAGGTTTAAGAGGTTTATCTTATATAGAAGTTGAGGTGAAAGGTGCTGATCGTGATATGCACTCTGGCGTTTATGGTGGAGCAGTTCCAAATCCAATCAATATTTTATCTACGATGATTTCTAAGTTAATTGATGAAAAAGGTCATATTACAATTCCAGGATTTTATGATAATGTATTAGAATTAACTCAAGAAGAGCGTGATGAAATGGCAAAAATTCCTTTTGATGTTGAAGACTATAAAAAATCAATAGGAATTAAAGATATTCAAGGAGAGGAAAATTATACCACAATAGAAAGAGCATCTACAAGACCAACGTTAGATTGTAATGGTATTTGGGGAGGTTACATTGGAAAAGGAGCAAAAACAGTTATTCCTTCTCATGCGTATGCAAAAATTTCTATGCGTTTGGTTCCTGGTCAAGATCCAGAAGAAATTACTCAGAAATTTGTGAATTATTTTCCAACATTGGCACCTAATTCTGTTGAGGTAAAAGTAACGCCACATCATGGTGGTAAACCATATATTTTACCAACTAATCATAAAGGATATCAAGCAGCTAAAAAAGCTTTAGGTGAAACTTTTGAGAAAGAAGCGATTGCAGAAAGAGGTGGTGGATCTATTCCGATTGTAGCCTTGTTTGAGGAAGAATTAGGAACAAAATCTGTTTTGATGGGATTTGGATTAGATTCTGATGTAATTCATTCACCAAATGAACATTATGGTGTTTTTAATTATTTCAAAGGAATTGAAACTATTCCTTACTTCTACAAATTTTATGTACAAGATTAAATAAAATTTAATAATCATATCAAAACTGTCATTAGTAAAATTACTTGTGGCAGTTTTCTATTTATGATTTAATTTTTTACCATAAAAAAAACCTGCATTTGCAGGTTTTTAAATTTATGCTTTTACAGAATCAAAGATTCCAACATCAACAGTTGTATTTAACAAATCTTCGATTGTTTCTCTTCTTCTGATTAAGTAATCTTCTTCGTCAATAACCAAAACTTCTGCGGGTCTGTAACGAGAATTATAATTAGATGCCATAGAATAACAATATGCGCCTGCATTATGAAAACATAAAACATCTTTTTCTTTTATTTCTGTAATGCGTTGATTGGTTCCAAAAGTATCTGTTTCGCAAATATAGCCTACAATTGTATAATATCTTTGACGACCTTCTGGATTAGAAATGTTAACAATCTCATGATGTGCATTGTAAAACATTGGTCTAATCAAGTGATTGAAACCAGAATCTACACCAGCAAAAACAGTGGAAGTTGTTTGTTTAATCACATTTACACTTGCAAGAAAATAACCAGCTTCAGAAACCATGTATTTTCCAGGTTCGAACATCAAAGTTAATTTTTTACCATATTCTTTTTCAAACTCATTGAAACGAGCACCTAATCTTTCACCCAAATATTCAATATCAGTTTCTGCGGCTCCAGGATAATAAGGAACTTTAAATCCAGAACCAAAATCAATGTATTCTAAATCCTTAAATTCAGCTGCAACCTCAAACAAAATTTCTGCTCCTTGTAAGAAAACATCAATATCTAAAATATCAGAACCTGTATGCATATGAACACCGTTAAGACGTAAACCTGTATTTTCTACCACACGTTTGATGTGTGGTAATTGATGAATAGAAATACCAAATTTAGAATCAATATGTCCTACAGAAATATTCGCATTTCCGCCAGCCATAATGTGCGGATTGATTCTGATACAAACTGGATAATCTGGATGTTCCTGACCAAAAAGTTCTAAAACCGAAAGGTTGTCAATATTAATTTTCAGTCCTAATTTTACGGCTTCTTGTAATTCTTCATAAGAAACACCATTTGGTGTATAAATAATTTCTTTCGGAGAAAAACCTGCCAATAATCCCAATCTAGCTTCTTGTATAGAAACAGTATCTAGACCAGAACCCATCGATTTAAAATATTTCAAAATTGTAAGATTTGTGTTTGCCTTACATGCATAGTTCAGCTTCAAACGTTTGACAGAAGAAAAAGCTGAAGTCATCTTATCATATTGCGACTTTATCTTATTTGCATCATAAACATACAAAGGGGCACCATACTTTTCTACTAATCCTAATAAACGTTCTCTGTCTAAACTCATTTTGATTAAATTTTAATAATTATTTTTTTAAAAACGCATAAAATTACAACTATCGATAGAATTTTAGAGGAAAATCAATAAAAATTAACGTAATTTATTTGATTTTTTTTCATTTAGACTTTACTATCTTTGTTTCAAAGCATTTTTGTGAAGACTAAGTGGGGATTTTTTGGCTGTATTTTATTGATTTTCGTTTTGATTTTTTTTAATCTTACGTTAGGTAAAGTCAATATCCCTTTAGAAGATATTTATAAAGTTCTTACATTCAATTCAACCAATGAAGTTTATCAAAACTTAATTCTTAATTATCGTTTACCTAAAATTATGACCACGATTTTGGTTGGTTTAGCTTTACCAATTGCAGGGTTTTTATTACAAGAATTGTTTAAAAATCCATTAGCAGAACCAAGTGTTTTAGGTATAACAGCAATGTCTGGTTTAGGTGTTGCAATTGTTGTTTTTCTTTTTTCTTTGTTAGGATTAGACTATTTTTTGACTAATTCTTGGGTTATGATATTTGCCGCTATAATTGGTGCTTTTGTTGCTTTGTTGGTTATTAGTGGATTTTCTTATCGTACCAAAACAGTTACTTCTCTTATCATTCTTGGTATGATGTTGTCTGGTTTGGCAATTGCAATTATTGGAGTTCTGCAATATTTTGCTCCATCAGAAAAATTGAAGATTTATTTGATTTGGAGTTTCGGAACATTATCTGCGCTTTCTTGGCAACAAATTTTTGTTTTTGGCATCTTCGTTTTAACTGGTGTTTTATTAGCTTTTTCTACTTTACCAAGTTTAACATTTTTAATGTTAGGTGAAAAATATGCGCAATCTTTGGGTGTTAATCTAAAAAAACTTCGATGGATTATATTGATTTCAACAGCTATTTTAACGGCAAGTGTAACTGCTTTTGCAGGACCAATTTCGTTTATTGGTTTGGCGGTTCCGCATATTTGTAGGACTTTACTTAGAACTACCAATATGTATTTGTTATTCGTTTGGGTAATGTTATTTGGTGTTTCTTTGATGTTGATTTTTAGTATATTAACAGATGTTTTTCCCTTTGGTACTTTGCCAATCAATATCATAACTTCTTTGTTCGGAACTCCAATTGTGATGAGTATTTTACTTAAAAAATCTAAAGTTGTGTTATGAAAAGTAGCTTAGTTTTCGAAAATCTTTCGGTTGGATATGATTCTAAATCAATTGTAAACCAAATTAATGTTGAAGTTAAAACGAATCATTTCATTGCAATTTTAGGTAAAAATGGAGTTGGAAAATCAACTTTATTGAATACCATTTTAGGAATTGAAAAACCATTGGAAGGTTCAATTTATTTGAATCATAAAGATATAAAAGATTATCAACCAAATGAAATTGCGAAAGAAATTGCGGTTGTTTTTTCTAAAATGGAACAAGTTCCGAACATAAAAGTCAAAGATTTAATAAAAATAGGAAAACAACCAAAATCTTATTTTTTTGATGATGAAACTATTTCTGATGAATTAATCAAGATTTCACAACAAACTTCGATAGAAAATTTACTCGATCGTGATGCAAATCGTTTAAGCGAAGGTCAATTACAATTGGTGATGATTGCAAGAGCTTTGTATCAGAATACACCAATTATTTTGATGGATGAACCTACTGCAAATTTAGATTTGGGAAATCAGTACAAAATATTTGATTTGGTTAATTCATTAAAAAATCAAACCAATAAAACTTTTATAATGGCAACGCATGAAGTAGATTTGGCTTTACAATTTGCCGATGAAATTTGGTGGATAGAAAACGAAAAACTTTTTTGTGGTTTACCTGAAAGTTTGGCATTTGAGCATAAAATTTTATCAAAACTATCAGAAGAAAAATTATTTTTTGATGAAGAACAGCAACTTTTTACTGTACACTCAATTTTCAATAAATCGGTGAAAGTTGTAGGAAATAATGAGTTGAGTTTTTGGCTGAAGAAAGCATTAAATAAACATGCTTATAAAATTGATTCTTCATGTAAAAAGGAAATTATTGTGGAAGATTTTACCATAAAATATCAAGACAAAAGTTATCAATCGATAGATGAATTTATAAACTATTTTATAGAAAATGAGTAAAAATATTATCATTACAGGCGCGAGTAGAGGAATCGGAAGAGAAATTGCTAAACAACATTTAGCTTTAGGAAATAATGTCTTGACGATTTCTAGAAATGTAGAAAAATTAGAGGAATTAGAAGAGTTTTCGAGAAATGGTCAATACAAATTGGTTGGATTAGATTTGGCAAATTACCATCATATCGAAGCTATTTTAGATCACATCAAAGATTGGAATAAAGTAGATGTTCTTTATAATAATGCAGGTTTGTGTATCAATAAACCATTTGAAGAAATTACAGAAAAAGATTTATTAGATTCATGGCAAATCAATTTTGTTGCACCTTATCGTTTAATTCAAGTTTTGATGCCAAAGTTTGATACACAATCGCATGTTGTGAATATTTCTACAATGGGAGCAGTACAAGGTTCTGTGAAATTCCCTGGTTTGTCTGTTTATTCTTCGTCTAAATCTGCAACTGCTAATTTAACTGAATTATTGGCAGAGGAATTAAAAGAAAACGGACCAAGAATAAATGCAGTTGCACTTGGTGCAGTACAAACGGAAATGTTAGAAGAAGCTTTTCCGGGATATAAAGCACCTTTACAACCAGAAGAAATGGCAAAATATTTAGTTGATTTTGGTTTAAATGGTTACCAATTTTTTAATGGTAAAATAATTCAAGCTTCAGTTTCGACTCCATAATTTTTCTTAATAAATTAAAAACTCATTAAAAAACTACATTTCAATAGATTTGGAATGTAGTTTGCTGTTATTTGTGTTCTATTTTTTAGAGATAATTTATAAAGCAACTAAACCATTATGCATCATTTTTCTTTATTTTTTTTATTTTTTTATTTTCAATTTTTTACAATTCAAGCACAAATAAATTACAGCGAAAACTCGGTTCAAGTAAAACCAATTTGGAAAGTAGGAGAGACGTATCAATATAAATTTATCGATACAGATTATGTGATTTCTGTTAATGATACTGTTTCTAAAATTGTTTCTAAAAGCACAAAAAATATCAATGTTTTAGATGAAAATCAGTTTGTTTATAAATTGTTGTGGGAAAATAAAGAAGTAAAAACGAACGATCCTGATGAGTTTTATAATGATTATTTGACTAATAGTGAGAATTTGAAATACGAATATGCAACTAATAAAGAAGGTGAATTTTTAGAATTGTTGAATGAAGATGAGGTGAAAAACCAAATGTTGAGTGTGGCTAAAAAACTGAAAAAGAAGAATAAAAAAGATCATGTTTATCAATCGAATATTTTAGGTCTTGAAGAAATGATAAATTCGGAAGATTATGTGAAATATGCATTTGCCCAAGAAATAAATAATCTTCTTCAGTTCAATGGTTTGTATATGAAAATTGGAGAAAAATATGAAGGGAAACAAGTCCAAGAAAATTTATTTGGCTTTCCGATTTCTTCAACATCAACCACTTGGTTAGACAACATTAATCCGCAAGAAGAAACTTATACAATTGTAACGTCACAAATATTAAGTAAAGAAGATTTTGAGTCGCTTTGGCAATTGATGGCAAAAGCTATGTTAGAAAAATCGAATTTGAATTTGACGCAAGAACAAGTTCAGAAAGAAATTAGTAAATATTCTAACACGATAGAATTATCTGTAGATTATAAAAACAAGTACAATAAAAACTCTATTTTAATTAATTCCCATTATAAATTTAGTTTGAATATCGGAACAAGAAAAACGGTGAATCAATTAGAAATTGAGTTGATGTAAGCTGTTTTATTCAAAAAACCTTACTTTTGTTCTACAAAATCGTTGAATGAAACATTTTTTTACTACAATTTTACTTTTTCTAACCATCTTTTTGAAAGCTCAAATCTCGATGGCAGATTCTGCTATAGTTGTGAAACAATATTTGAATGTAGATGATACCAATAATTATCTAATCACAACGAATGATATTAGAATAGAAGGTTTGGATACAGTCCAAAATGATTATTTGAAATACGCAGTTACCATTAAAGTTTTAGATCTATATCAAGACGAATATACATTACATTGGCATATATCAAATATCGAAAATTCGAACAGACAAATTACTAGAAATCCGTTAAGTATCATGAAAGAAATTGATATTTATTATACAGTAGATACGGATGGTAAATTTGTTGATTTTCAGAAAAATAATTGGACAATGGTTCAGTTTTACACTGCTTTAGAAGATGCAGAAGATCAGAATGCAGATAAAAGTTCGGTATTGAAAGTATTGAACGATTTAGAAAAACAATATGGTAATCACGACAAAATAAATAATCTTTTTGAGAAAGAAATTAAGCAATTTCATTATTTCTATGGTTTAGGAACTTTTAAATTAGATGATGAACCAAAAGTTTACAAAACCTATTTAGATAATTTATTTAATACAAATCCAACACCAGCAACAACATCTTATCAATTGAAAGAAATTTCTAATTATTTAGATAATTATGTGATGGTTTCTAGTTCGATTGCAGAGGATGAATGGTTAAAAGAATCTTGGTTTAATTACTTAGAGAAAACCGCTAAAGATATGAAGGTTGATGCACCAGATCGTAGTCAAATCGATTCGAATATCATTTATACGGTTGACACAATGAATCGCATAAAAAACAATGGTTGGATTTCTTACAGTGTACAAACAAAGAAAGTCAATTTCGAGAATACAAATTTCTCACAAAAAAGAACGATCGAAGTTTCTAGATAAAAGTTGATTTTTTCTTTTGATTTCTCTATAATCTACTATTATACAAGTAAAAATATTCCTACTTTTGCATTCTGTTTAATTTAAGTAGTATTAAAAAATGCAATTGTCTGAGCAAGAAATTATTCGTAGAGAAAAATTACAGCAACTTAGAGATTTAGGAATAGAGCCTTATCCTGCTGAAGAATTTGAAGTATCCACTAATTCAACTGAAATAAAGAAGAACTTCGAAGATGGTAAGGTTGTCAAGCTTGCAGGTCGTTTAATGAGCGTTCGCGTAATGGGAAAAGCTTCTTTTGCTGAGTTACAAGATGGCGAAGGAAGAATCCAGATTTATGTTTCTCGTGACGATATTTCTACAGACGAAGAAGGAACTGCTTACAATACGGTTTTCAAAAAATTATTAGATATTGGAGATTTTATTGGTATTGAAGGATATCAATTCAAAACCAAAGTTGGCGAAATTTCTATTCACGTTACAAAACTTACGGTTTTGGGTAAAACATTACGTCCTTTACCAATCGTAAAAACAGATGATGAAGGAAATGTTTTTGATGCTTTCGTAGATCCAGAATTGCGTTACAGAATGCGTTATGTAGATTTAATTGTTAATCCACAAGTAAAAGAAATCTTCATTAAGAGAACAAAATTGTTCAATGCGATGCGTCAATTTTTCAATGACAAAGGTTATATGGAAGTTGAAACGCCTGTTTTACAATCAATTCCTGGTGGTGCAGCAGCTCGTCCGTTCATTACGCATCACAATTCATTAGATATTCCATTGTATTTAAGAATTGCGAATGAATTGTATCTGAAACGTTTAATTGTTGGTGGATTCGAAGGGGTTTATGAATTTTCTAAAAACTTCCGTAACGAAGGAATGGATCGTACGCATAATCCAGAATTTACTGCTATGGAAATTTATGTTGCATACAAAGATTACAATTGGATGATGAATTTCACAGAACAATTGTTAGAACATTGTGCTTTAGCTGTAAATGGAACCACTGAAGCTACTTTTGGTGAACATAAAATAGATTTCAAAGCGCCATATAAACGTGTGACGATGCGTCAATCGATTATCGATTTTACAGGTTTTGATATTGAAGGAAAATCAGAAGAAGAATTATTCGAAGCTGCAAAATCTATGGGAATCGAAGTAAACGAAACCATGGGTAAAGGAAAATTAATTGATGAGATTTTTGGTGAAAAATGTGAAGGAAATTACATTCAACCGACTTTCATTACTGATTATCCAATCGAAATGTCGCCATTGACAAAAGTTCATCGTGACAATAAAAATTTAACTGAACGTTTTGAGTTGATGGTTTGTGGTAAAGAAATTGCCAATTCTTATTCTGAGTTGAATGATCCAATCGATCAGCGTGAACGTTTTGAAGAGCAATTAAAATTATCTGCAAAAGGTGATGATGAAGCAGGAGAATTTATTGACGAAGATTTCTTAAGAGCATTAGAATTCGGGATGCCACCAACAGGAGGTTTAGGAATAGGAATGGATCGTTTGATTATGTTTTTAACAAATAATCCATCGATACAAGAAGTTCTATTCTTCCCGCAAATGCGTCCAGAAAAACAAGCTCCTTCTTATGAATTAACTGAAGAAGAAAATGCGATAATCTCGATTTTGAAAGTAAATAACAATCAAGTTGAATTAGGTCAATTAAAAAATCAATCTGCTTTGAGTGGTAAGAAATGGGACAAATCAATGAAAAATTTAGCAAAATATAGTTTAACTAAAGTTATTGTTGATGGAGATTCTAAAATCGTAGAATTTTTAGGTGAATAGTTAAACGATCATTAATATATAAAGTAAAAACCACTCAAATTTGAGTGGTTTTTTTATGGTTTTTAATCAATAACTTTTTCGTTTTGTTTATTAAATGAATAAATAAGGTAAAACAAAAACGGAAGAATAAAAATTGATCCAATCATCAAAGCCCAAGCCAATGCTTCAATGGTTTTTTCTGATCCTCGATGTGTTAATAAACTTAAAGTTGATTGATCTTTAAATAATATAATATCTGGAAAATGTGAATAAGAAACTGCCACTAAAATACAAACGATAATTGCAGCAGAATAAATTCGAGCCAAAATAAATCGATTGGTTTTAATTGCCCAAATTAAGAAGATCATAAAAATAGTTGCAGTTAAAACAGAAATGTAACCTGTGATATCTTCAAAAATCCAATCAGTTAATGGAATTTTTTGCCAAAAAGAAACGCTAAAAACAAGTCCGCCAACAATAAAAGTTGCAACTGAAAATCGGTAAGCTAAACGTTTTAATCTTAACAAATCGTATCGTTTTCCTATGGTTTGTAAAGAATAAATAGAAGCTAAAAATCCACAAATAATGACAGTGAAAATTCCGACCGAAAAATTAAACCAAGTCAACCAAGAAAAAATATAAGCGTCAAGAAAATTAGTTGCATTAGGATCAATACTACCAGAAACAGAAGAAGCTGCAATTATACCTAAAAATAAAGGAGTTATAAAACTCGAATAGGTGAAAATAATTGCATACAAATTATGCCAACGATCTTGTATTGCATCGTAATTTCTGAATGTGAATGATGTTCCGCGAGCAATAATTCCTAAAAGCATAATGACCAATGGAATATGCAAATAATTTGAAACATCTGCATAGATTCTAGGAAATCCAACAAAAAGAATTACAACTGTAATGACTAACCACATGTGATTTGCCTCCCAAATTGGACCAATTGATCGATACATGATGGTTTGAGTTTTTTCTTTGAAATCTTTTTTAGAAAATAATTCAACTATTCCAGCACCATAATCAGCACCACCAAAAATCACATACATGGTAAGTGAAAGCCAAAGAAATATTATGACAACGTATAACATGATTTAATGTTTTTCTGGGTTATAATGAGGATCTTGTGGATCATATAAACGTGCAACAGATTGTATTTGACGATTCATTAAGAATACTAATATGATTGATAATGAAATAAATACAGCTGTAAAAATGTAGAACGAATATTGGATGCCAGGCATTGGTGTAACGGCATCAACAGTTCTCATTATGCCATAAATTATCCAAGGTTGTCGACCAACTTCGGTAACTGTCCAACCAGCTTCTAAGGCAATGTATCCGAATGGAGTTGCATAAACAAAAACTTTATAAAGCCATTTTGGAATGTCTTTTTGTTTTTTGATTAGTTTATAATAAAGATAAATACCTCCAATTAGCATCATCAATACACCAAAAGAAATCATTATCTGAAAAGCATAATGTGTAATTGCAACTGGTGGCCAATCTTCTTTTGGGAAATCTGCAAGTCCTTGAACTTCTGTTTTAAAATCAGAATGAACTAAAAAACTTAAAACTCCAGGAATTTTGATTGCATAATTAATTTCCATTTTATCTTCATTGGGAATTCCACCTAAAACAAAAGGCGCATATTCTTCTGTATGGAAATGAGCTTCCATTGCGGCTAATTTTATTGGTTGACGTTCTGCAACAGATTTTGCTGCAACGTCACCACTTAATGGAGCAAGGAAAGCACCAATTAATGCCATAACAACAGCAATTTTAAATGCTTCTTTATGGAAAACAACATTTCTATTTCTCAAAATAAGTAAAGCATGCAAACCAGCAACAGCAAAACCTGTTGCACAAAATGCCGCAACAGTCATATGAAAGGCTTGTGAAAACCAAGCATCGTTAAACATGGCTTTGATAGGATCTATGTTAAGATATTCTCCATTTACAAAATCAAATCCAGTAGGAGAATTCATCCAAGCGTTGGCAGCAACAACTAATATTCCTGATGCTAAACCACTTAAACCAACGATTAAACCACAAATCCAATGAAACCATTTATTAAATCGATCCCAACCATATAGAAAAAATCCAAGTGCAATGGCTTCTATAAAAAATGCAGTTCCTTCTAAAGAAAAAGGCATTCCGAAAATTGGTCCAGCGTGTTCCATGAATTTTGGAAAAAGCAAACCTAATTCAAAAGACAACATAGTTCCAGAAACCGCACCTGTTGCAAAGAGAATTGCAACACCTTTACTCCAAGCTTTTGTAAGCCCTTTGTAAATTACTTTGTTCGTTTTTAGGTATTTGTAATGGGCAATTGCCATCATGAATGGCATCACCATTCCCACGCAAGCAAAAATAATATGGAAAGCTAAAGACAAAGCCATTTGGCTTCTTGCAGCTATGAAATCATCCATCAGAAGTGATATTTAATTTCAGTTAAAGTTAGTGATTTTGTACTAAATTCCTTTAGTATTAAGCATAGTTTAGCATGATTTTAATTAGTGATAATTATTGGTAAAACAATCGATTATTTAATAGTTTGATTCTCACCAAAAGTAATTAAATTATGATCTGGATCTAATAGCGAAAATTCTTTTTGTCCCCAAGGTTTTAGTTCTAATTTTCCATTCGGATGAATAATTATGTCATTATCTAAAAAAGTTTGGTAAAGATTTTCTATTTGCTCAACTCGAATATAAATTTGTCCATAATTTTCTAAAGGATTCAATTCCTTGAATTCAAAAAAATGAATTTCGAATCCATCTTTTAACATGATTAAATAACCATCAAAGTCAAATCCAAATTTTGCGAAACCTAAAGTATTATAATAATCCAATGTGTTTTGTTTATTGCGCATCGGTAATTTCGGAATGATCAGTTGCATCATAATTTTTTATATAAAATTAAGATTAAAAATCTTTCTTTTAATTTTTTATTCTGAATAGCTAAATTTGACGTCTCTAAAATTTAAGTAATGGAATGTAGATGTTGTTCAGAAAAAACGTATGATTTGTGTTGTGAACCTTTTCATAATCAAACAAAAATACCACAAAATCCAGAAGAATTGATGCGTTCTCGTTTTTCAGCTTATGCATTAAATTTAATTGATTATCTGATAGAAACAACGCATCCAGATGTTCGAAATAATTATTCTAAAAATGAAATAGATTCTTGGTCTAAAGAAAATACGTGGCTAAAACTGATTGTTGTAAAATCTTGGAATAATTTTGTTCACTTCAAAGCATATTATCAAGATAGAAATGGAGATTTTTATGAACATGAGGAACTTTCTGCATTCGAAAAAATCGGAAATAAATGGTTTTATTTAGATGGTCAATATGATTTTTAGATAATTATTATAGTATTAAAAATCAATTTTTATTCGATTAAAATACTTAATGTTATTAAGATCGAGTTGGTTAAAATATGAAAAACTAAGGGATATAAAAATCCAAATTTTACACGTAGATAGCCCATAATCAAACCACTGAAAAGTTGTGGTAAAGTTAATAGAGGAGTTAAAAGAATATTGATGTGATTTAATTCAAAATTCAAGATATGCACCCAAGCAAAAAATATTGCTGATACATAATAAATGATTCGAAATTTTTTAATCCAAATGTCTTGAACTTGTTTTTTTATTCTATTATTTTTTAAAATCACAAAAATTATCAGTCCAAATAAAACACCAATTCCAATTCTATGATAAAACGTTTCGTCAACTAAAGATAATCGGCTGTTAAATATCAATTTTGTAGAAAAATAATAACCGAAACAAGCTGAAGAAAATGATAAATAAATAGGTTTGAAAATGATAGAAAGTCGAAATAAGGTTTCTTCAAAAAGTGGTAAAAGCATTCCTGCGATTACTAAATATAAAAAAGGAGAAAATCGTTCTGCTATTGATTTATCGGTAAGGTTTTGAGGTTCATAAAATGCCCCAATTAATGTAGCTATTAAAATAGAAAACAAAAATTTTAATATTAAAAGAATAATTGATTCAGTTATTTTTTCATTATGATTGGCAGATGATTTTATAGTTACGGAAGGTTATTTTAGGAAATTAAAAAAATCGAAGATAAATTGGTAATATTTTCTAAAGTAAAAAATTAACATATTTAGTTTTTTGTAGTTGTGTTATTTGGTTAGTACCACAAAAACTAATTTTTGTTACAAAATAAATTGAAAACGTTAGTTTGTATTTACTTAATATCTAATATCTGTTTGATTGTTTAATGATAAAGCGATTAGCCAAAAATAACTAATCGCCTTTTTTTATACAACTTTTAGCACACCGCTATCCGCCCGTAAACTAGAACCGTTTGTTGCTACTGAAAGTGGACTAGCAAGATACACCGCCATATGTGCAATTTCTTCTGGTTGTATAAAACGTTGCAATAAAATGTGTGGATTGGATTGTTGAATGATGGCATTTTTCATCGTTTCTACTTCCAGTCGTTGTGATGTAGCTATCTGTTCAATCGTATTGGCGACGCCGTCAGAATACGTCGGTCCGCCTAAAATGGTATTGACAGTGACAGATGTTCCTTTTGTCAGTTTAGATAAACCATTACTCAAAGCACTCATCGCCGCTTTTGTCATTCCGTAATGGATCATATTTTCTGGTACATTTACTCCCGATTCACTACTGATAAAAATGATCCTTCCAAAATTATTCGTTATCATTTTCGGCAATAATTTTCTGGACAAACGCATACCACTCATCACATTCACTTCAAAATAACTGTACCACTTTTCGTCCGCAGTAGTGTAAAAATCATCAATACCAAAGATGCCTACGTTATTAATCAAAATATCAATATCGTTTAGTTCTGTAAGTAACTTTTCTACCTCATCAATTTTCGAAAAATCAGCAACAAGAGCACTGACTTCACTGTTTGGAAATTTATCCTTCAATATTTCCAATGCTTGCTGTGTTTTTACTTCGTTTCTGCCGTTGATGATTACAGAAGCTCCTTCCTGTACCAATTGCTCGGCAATCGCAAAACCAATTCCTTGTGTTGAACCACTTATAAATGCTCTTTTTCCCTTTAATTGTAAATCCATTTTATTTTTGTAATGATTGTTAAATAAATAATTAAAAAAATTTAGCTTAGTATTTCAAGCTGTAATTTAATTTGTTCTTTTAGTATTTTTTGATCAGGATATATTCTTCTGAGTGAATTGAGACCACACCAAATTGTAATCAGATATTTCGCTAATTGATCTGCAGAAACAGTGTTTTTAAGGTTTCCATTCTTTTGTTCTTTTGTAATAGCGGATTTGTACAAAGCTTCTGTTTCTTTCAGAATATCTGTGGCTTCCTTTTCCAGTTCTTCGTCTGTAAAACTCATTTCCACAATGGTATTGGCAATGATGCAACCTTTTTGATGGCTTACATTATCGGTATTTGCCAATGCTAAAAAAAAGTCTTTTATCAAAGCTATTGGATTTTCGCTTTTCTCTAATGTTTTCTGGAAAGCATTAAAATCTGCTCGTCTTTGCTGTAATGCTTTTTTGAATAGCTCCTTTTTTCCGCCTTTGAAATTATTGTACAAACTTCCTGCTCCGGCTCCAGTTGCCACACTCAAGTCAGATAAAGACGTTGCATGATACCCTTTTTGCCAGAATACTTCCTGTACCTTTAAGATGATTTCTTCGTTTTGATGGATGTTCGGTCTTCCTTTCATTTATTATTGTAATAATCGTTACAAAATTATATAAAAAATTTTCTTTGACAAAAAATAATCAATTAAATGATTGTCGAAATGCCAAAGGTGTCTGATTAGTAAGCTTTTTAAACAGTTTGCTAAACGATTGCGAATATTCAAATCCCAGTTGATAAGCAATCTCACTAATGGAACTATTTGAAGTTGTTAAAAGTTCTTTTGCTTTTTCAATGATATAATGTTGAATGTACTGTTGTGCGTTTTGTCCCGTCACATTTCGTAATAAATCACTCAAATAATTGGGAGAAAGGTGCAGTTGTGATGCAATGAACTGAACACTTGGCAAACCGTTAGTCATTGGTTTTTCTCCATCAAAATAATCCGTTAAGATTTGCTCCAATTGCGATAGCAAATCATTATTAACCGCTTTTCTAGTTAGAAACTGACGGTTATAAAAGCGATTGGAATAATTGAGCAACAAGTCAAGATGCGAAACAATCACATCCTGACTATAAGTGTCTATATTATTCTTTAACTCGTCCTGCATCTGTTTTAAGAGAGACGAAATTGTCTTTTCTTCCTTCTCCGAAAGATGCAAAGCTTCTGCTATCTGATAATCGAAAAAGCCATAAGAACTGATATTTTTACCCAAAGGATAAGGACAAATGAGCTCAGATTTAAACACCAACATATATCCTGTTACCGGATTGTCATTGATTGCGGTAACCGAAAATACCTGACCGGGTTTTGTAAAAGTCATCATTCCTTCGCTGAAATCGTAATCCCTTTGTCCGTACTTAAAATTGGCATTGCTTCCTTTTTTGAGTGTGATGCAATAAAAATCATTGGCAAAATGCTTCCATATATCGCTGTGTTTATAACTCAGCAATTCAAAATCAATCACACTCACCAAAGGATGATCTGGTTTAGGAAGTGAAAAGTGTTGATGCAATTCCGAAATAGATTTGATGATATGTGGTGCAGAAACTTTCATTATCGTAAATGTACAAATAAATTAAAAGTCAGTGGACAAAGACAGTTGTTTCCAATTTTCAAGTTCTTTAGCCTCACTTGCCCGTTGCCCCAAAATTGATTGATAACTATCTGTACCCAATGGTAAATGTAGAGGAGGTTCGTGTAATGTTGTAATGTCCAACAATACGTTGGCTAATTTTTGAGGATCTCCAGGTTGATTACCGTCAAAACTTTTCAGCATTTTTACATGTTCTTCCACATGATAATCCGGAATCAGATTCGAAGCTACAGCCAAGGTACTATCGCTCATAAAATTGGTTCTGAACATTCCTGGTGCTACTACCGTCACATGAATTCCGAAAGGTTTTACCTCTAATGACAATGCCTCAGAAAGACCAATTACAGCAAATTTCGAAGCATTATAACTTCCTGTATTGGCATAGCCTATATACCCCATATTGGATGAAATATTGATAAGATGTCCTGATTGTTGCTGACGTAAATAAGGCATCACATTACGGATCACATTTGTTGTCCCAAAAACATTGACATCCATAGTTCTGCGAAATTCGGCATCACTTATTTCCTCTAAACTTCCTACAAGGTAATATCCTGCATTGTTCAAAACCACATCAATCTGACCGAATTTTTCAATTCCCTTTTCGATGGCATTTTTTACTTCATTTTCATTTGTAATATCTGCTTTCAGCGGTAATAGATTATCTGCTTCAGAACCCAAACTTTTGATTTGTTCTTCTAAACTACGTGAAGTTGCAATTACTTTATCACCATTTGCTAAAACTGTTTTGGCTACTTCCAATCCCATTCCTTTGGATGCTCCGGTTATAAACCACACTTTTTGCTTGTTCATAATACTTATTATTTTATGATACAAAGTTCGCTAAGTGGTTTTTCATGTTTGTGTTCCAATCAAGGATTGTTGTGTTTGGATTTATTAATAAAAACTCAAAAGTGTGTTTAAAAACCTAGTTAAAAAGAAACAAAATCCGATGATAAATAAATTGATGATTGTTCTAATAATCCATTTTTGATCCGATAGATTATAATCAATTTTTTTAGATATCAATACAAACAAAGACATGATTAAAAACCAAAAAGTGAAAAATAAAGATATTTTTTTTCTTAGTATAGTGGTTACAAAATCATGCAATAAACCACAAAATATGAATGTGAAAATTAGTGCTAAACCAATTGGAAAAATTCTTTTGAGTGGTTTGAATATTTTTTTACCTAAATAATAACCGAAAATCGGATTCCAATAATTCCAGAAAGTTGAGAAGTTTTTCGCTCCAAGAGAACGATACAAATTATTACGTAGAGAATTTGAGTGTCCAAACGGAACACCATTTATTTTTTTTACGTAATCTGCTAAAGTCATAATTAGATAATTCTGTTATTTATTTTTCTGGTATTGATCGTGTATTCCAATTCCTGCCAAAATTTGATCTTTGTATTTCTCTATTCGCTTTATTTTGGTTTCTGATTGTTTCGGCTGAGAAAAATAAATGATGTAACCTCTTTGCTTACCTGAAGTCAATTTATAAAATGCTTGTTCAAAGTTTTTATCTTGATTAAAAAATGTCAGTAATTCCGTTGGGATTGGTTCTGGATTTTTTTCTACAAGTACTTTTTTACCTGCTTTTTCTAGATTAATCGCCTCTTTTATATAAGTTTTGATTATTTCTCTTAATGGATAAATTTCATCAATTTTATTAAATTTCAGTATTCTAGCAGCTTGAATATTGCCTTGTTGTTGTAAAATTTTGAATTCATCTTTTAGAAGCGCTCCTTTAAAAAATCCTAGATTTGCAGAAGTTTTAAGTGCAGAAATCGAAAGAATATTTTTATTTTGATATGTATAAACTGGAATTCCCCATTTTAGTTCTTCCACTAAATCAGTTTCTAAAACAATTTCACGTAAAAGTATCAATTCTTTTGTCCAAAAATTAACCTTGCATAAGTCAGTTGCACCATATTTACAGCGCATACAACCATCTATAAGGTATTGATCTATTTTTAGATTTTTCTTCATTGATTTAAAAATATATTTAATAATATAAAAAATATTTCAGAAATCAAAAAACTGAATTTGATGAATCAAAATAAATCCTATTTTTACAGCAAAATCAATTAAATAATTTTGTACAGATTATGGCATCAGGAATATTTGCAATTTTAGATGATATTGCAGCATTAATGGACGATGTGGCAGTGGCAAGTAAAATTGCAACTCAAAAAACAGCCGGAATTTTAGGTGATGATTTAGCGGTAAATGCAGAGAAAGCAACCGGATTTTTATCTTCTAGAGAATTACCAGTTCTATGGGAAATTACAAAAGGATCTTTTCTTAATAAATTAATTATTGTTCCAATTGTTTTATTATTGAATGTTTATGCGCCATTATTGATTACAATTATCTTGATTTTTGGTGGATTTTTCTTGGCTTATGAAGGTGTAGAAAAAATTGCGCATTATCTTTTTCATTCGAAAAATGAACATCACGAAGAAGATAAAACAGAAGAAGTTGATTCTAAAACAGCAGAAAAAAAGAAAATAAAATCAGCAATAACAACAGATTTTATACTTTCTATAGAAATTGTAATTATCGCGTTAAGTACAGCTTTAGAAGCAAGTTTGCCAATTCAGATTTTAACAGTTTCTGTGGTTTCTATTTTGGCAACGGTTGGTGTTTATGGTATTGTAGCGTTAATAGTGAGAATGGATGATGCAGGTTTTAAATTAATTAAAAAATCTAACGATAAAGGCTTGATTGCTCAAATTGGACATTTATTGGTGAAAGCTTTGCCTTGGGTTATCAAATCTTTAGGAATCATAGGTACAATTGCTTTATTGCTTGTTTCTGGTGGAATTTTTGACCATAATATAGAATATTTACATCATTTCTTACCAACTATTCCATCGTTTATAAAACATGTAGTTTATAGTTTAATTGCAGGTTCTTTGGTTTTGGGTTTGGTAGCTTTGGTTAAAATTGTTTTTTCTAAAAAGAAAGTAGCTTAAGTAATTTATAAAATAAAATATTTATAAGGATCTAACTAAGTTTAGGTCCTTTTTTTATTATAAGTGTTATTGATTTTTTTCAATTAGAAATATTGTGTAATCATCAAATAAACCATTAATTTTACCGACTACTAAAAAAGTAAAGAATGAATTCTCCATTTAAAATCTATTTTGATCAAGTACTGAATCGTTGTGAATTTGAGCCTAAAACACAGAAAGGAATGTTATTTTTTCTGGCAGTTTCTATGATGAATAACAATCTAGATCAGTTAGAAAAACACATTCATAACGACGATCAATTAATGGAAGCTTTGAATAATTTAATTTTCCTTTACAGTATTCCAACAAAGGAAGATTCTAATTTATTTCATCTAGAATTCGAACCAATATCAAAGTTATTTTATACGGTAAATTATTTATATCTAAAAAAAATACAACCTACTAAAAACGAGAAAGTAGAAGAACTTGAATTTGAGAATCAAGAAAATTTGCTGCAAGATTTTATTGTAGAATTTCAAAATAAAAAATACACTGTTGCAACCAATCATCAAATTGTAACAGCAATGTTTAATAGAATCGGAGATTATTTAGATGCTTCTGGTCTTGATGAAGAGCAAGCTTATAAAGCTGGTTTGATAATGAATAAACTTTCTCAAAATCAAGATTATGAATCGTTTAATTTTTTGATTTCTAATATTCTAAAAGTTTTATCGCCTTTGTATAGAACCTTGTTTAGGTTTCCGTATTTCTTTGTTTACGATCAAAATAGATTGAATGCTAATCATTTGTTTTCGTCTATTTTACAATTTTTCTATTTAGATACGAATCGTGAAATTGCAAAAAACATTCATGCTTTTCACAATTATTTATTTTTGAAACCAAATTCTGTTCAATTAAAGAAAGAATGGGATTTTGAAAATACTTCTCGTGGTCAAATGATCTCTCAAATGTTGTTCAATTCTTTAGCAATTAGAAATTCACCTTTGATGCAGTTTAGAGAAGATTTCTTGAAATCGGATCAATTTATTTACGCGAATTTAAAAGATCAAAACCTAAAAAGAGAAGATTTTATACGTAACATTCAGTTCTTGATGGAAGAATATTACGAGAGTAAAATTGACGAAATGGTAGAAGAAGAATACAATCACGGTGAATATTTACAGTTTTTAGCTATTTTGTTTTACGAAGCAACTGCGCACGCAATGTTGCCAAAAGAGATTACACTTAATTAATATAATTTTAGACCAAAAGTTAAGATTTTTGTTTTACTTTTAAAGAAATCAAATTCTTAATGATATGAATAATAAAACTAAAAAATTAACAGTTTTATCACTTGATGGTGGTGGAATTAGAGGAATAGTTAGTTGTATTATTCTAAAATATCTAGAAGATAAAATTACCGAATTAGAAGGTGAACCAATAAAAATAGGTGATTATTTTGATTTCGTTTCTGGTACAAGTACAGGTGGTTTAATTGGCGCATTGATTTTGTTACCCAAAAGCAAAAATTCTTACTTTGCAAAACATTCGATTGTAGATGCATTGAATATTTATTTGGGTGAAGGAAACAATGTTTTTTCTAAAACTTTTTGGACGATTCTTAAAAATCCATTTTCGTTTTTTAAATCAACTTTTCCGACAGTTGTAATCGAACATCAATTAAAAAAGATTTTCAAGAATCATGAACTGAAAGATTTAATTCGTCCAACATCTATTTTGGCTTATGATACGGTTCATAGAATTGGAAAATCGTTTAATTCTGCAGAAGCCATTTCGCCGTTTAGAAATTTCTATTTGCGAGATGTTTGTAGGGCAACTTCTGCGGCTCCAACACTTTTCGAGCCAGCTTTTATCAAATCTTTTTCGGGTAATGAGTTTTGTTTAATCGATGGTGGTGTTTTTGCCAATAATCCAACTTTCTTTGGTTTGACGGAAGCTAGAAAAATCAATTACGAAAAGTTTTATAACGATCCATTAAAACCAAAAGAAAATTGTCGGTTAGAAGATATGTTGGTTGTTTCTATAGGAAACGGCTCTAAACCAGATGTTTACAATTACGATGATTTAAAAGAAATTGATCGTAATAAATGGCTCAATCCGTTGATAGATATTACGTTATCTTCTAATGTTGATATTACAGATTATCAAATACGTCAGATTTATGATATGAATAATATAAAATTTGATGAAGTTTATTTTCGATTGAATCCAAGGTTAAAAATCAGTGATTTGGGAATGGATAATGTTAATGAACAAAATATAAAAAATCTGATTCAAGAAGGTAAATCTTATGTAAAACACAATCAAGAAAAGTTGAACAATTTAGCACAAATGCTAATAGAAAATAAGCCTGAAATTCAGAAAAAATCTCATTTATAAATTTCTTTAACTATTTTTATTTACATATTGTATAAGTTGTTAGTAATCAGTAAATTTAATTGGTTTAATAACTTTTTATATGCAAAAATTTTTACTCACTTTTTTTTGTTGTTTTTTATCATTTTTTAATTATTCTTTCGGACAGGAATTGCAAGAATCCATTGATTGGGTAAATTCGAAAAAAATGGACGGTTTCGATTATTACGGCATTACAGTTGAAGCTAATAAATCGAATAAATTTTTGGTTTCTAACGATGGTTTACGAGTAGAAGCAGAAAATGGAGCTTGGGTTGCTTTTAATTGGAATACAATAATTGATATGCGTATTTCTGATGATCCAGATGCTAGTAATTATGTTTTGACAATTATTTCTTCTGCGCTATATGAGAACAATCCAGCATATATAGGAATTAGTTTTAAAAGCGAAGATTTGCGGGAACGTTTTGCAACGGCATTGATCCATATTAGTGAATTAAAAGGAGGAAGTGGACTGATTTTTTCTGATTACAATTTATCAGTTTCTAATGCAATAAAATTTTTATCAGCTCGTTCGATTGATATTTTTACTGGTGAAACTAAGTTTAGAATAGATTATACATCAGAATACGTGAAAGAATATTATTATGATAGTGCTTATGAAAAGATTTTATATTGGAAAGATGTCAAAGAAATCAAGAAAGATTATTATTCGGATAATTACAGTTACACAAGTATAAAAATTATTGGATCTGTTGGTAGTAAAGGTGAAGAAAATATCATTCAGTTTTATGTAAATACAATTGGATCTGAAGATTATTTTGGAGCAATACAATATTTGGCAAAAGAAGGAGGAGCAAAGCTGGTAAAAGACGATTTGTTTTAATAACATAAAAAAACTCGAACATTTGTTCGAGTTTTTTATTTTATATTGATTTGATTTTTATTGACCTAAAATATAAGCAAAAACCAATGGAGCAACAATTGTTGCATCAGATTCGATGACAAATTTTGGAGTATCGATATCTAATTTTCCCCATGTAATTTTTTCATTTGGTACAGCTCCAGAATAAGATCCGTAAGAAGTTGTAGAATCTGAGATTTGACAGAAATATGACCAAAAAGGAACATCTTCCCATTCTAAATCTTGGTACATCATAGGAACAACACAAATTGGAAAATCACCAGAAATTCCACCTGCAATTTGGAAGAAACCAACACCTTTACCTTCAGAATTTTCACGGTACCATTCTGTAAGATAGATCATATACTCAATACCAGATTTTACAGTAGAAGCTTTTAAGTTTCCTTTTATCACATTTGCAGCAAAAATATTACCTGTTGTAGAATCTTCCCAACCTGGGCAAACGATTGGTAAATTTTTCTCAGCAGCTGCAACTATCCAAGAATCTTTTGGGTCGATCTCATAATATTGTTCTAAAACTCCAGAATTTACTACTTGATACAAAAATTCATGAGGTAAATATCTTTCACCTTTTTCTTCTGCTGCATGCCAAACATCTTCTAAATGTTTCTGCAAACGACGAAAAGCTTCTTCTTCTGGGATACAAGTATCTGTTACACGATTATAATGTGTATCTAATAATTCTCTTTCTTGCTCTGGCGTTAAATCACGGTAATTCGGAATTCTTTTGTAATGCGAATGCGCAACCAAATTCATGACATCTTCTTCTAGATTTGCACCTGTACAAGAAATAATTTGAACTTTGTCTTGACGAATCATTTCTGCTAATGAAATTCCTAATTCAGCAGTAGACATTGCACCACCAAGTGAAATCAACATTTTTCCACCTTCTAACAAGTGTTGTTCATAACCTTTAGCTGCATCAACCAAAGCTGCTGCATTAAAATGTCTGTATTGATGTTCTATAAACTGACTGATTGGTCCTTTGCTCATTTTTGTATTTTTTTTTATTTAATTAAAAATTGATATCTAATTTATTTATAACCTAATTTCTTTAAAACACTTTGATAATCTTGTTCTTCAGAAAAAACTTTTACTTCGTGATTTTCATCAATCAAAATATATTTTGGTTGTGGTATTAAACAATGATGTACACCATCAAAACCAGAAATATTGTCCTGATATGCTCCAGTATTAAAGAAACCGATGTACAAAGGTTTTGCGGAATCATATTTAGGTAAATAGATTGCATTTACATGTTGCTCTGAATTGTAATAATCATCAGAATCACAAGTTAAGCCACCTAATAAAACGCGTTCGTAAGAATCGTACCAACGGTTGATTGGTAACATTACAAAACGTTTAGAGATTGCCCAAGCATCTGGTAAAGTTGTCATAAAAGATGAATCGATCATGTCCCAATATTCTTTGTCATTTTGTTTCTTTTGGTATAAAATTTTATAAACCATTCCGCCACTTTCACCAACGGTATAACTACCAAATTCTGTAAAAATATTTGGAACAGGCATATTTTCTTCGTCACAAAACTTTTTAATTTGTCCTAAAATTTCTTCTGCCATGTATGCATAATCATACTCAAAACTCAAAGAATTTTTAATAGGAAAACCACCGCCAATATTCAAACTATCCAATTCTGGACAAACTTTTTTCAGGTTAACATAAACACGTAAACATTTTACTAATTCGTTCCAATAATAAGAATTGTCTTTAATTCCTGTATTGATAAAGAAATGAAGCATTTTAAGTTTGATACGTTCATTTGGTTTTACCATGTTGTTGTAAAACGGTATGATATCTTTGTAACCAATTCCTAAACGCGAAGTGTAAAATTCGAACTTAGGTTCTTCTTCAGAAGCAATTCTAATTCCGATTTCAAAATCACCTTCTATAGCTTCAGAAAACAAATCAACTTCTTCGTAATTATCGATAACTGTTATTGTTTTACGATGACCATTGTTAATTAATCGAGCAATGTTTTCTACATATTCTTCCCGTTTAAAACCATTACAAACTACATATTGATCGTGATTCATCAAACCTTCATTCAATAAACTTTCAACAATATTGATGTCGTATGCAGAAGAAGTTTCGATATGAATATCATTTTTTAAAGCTTCTTTAATTATATGTCTGAAATGTGAACTTTTTGTACAATAACAATAATTATAAGAACCAGAATAGTCTAATTTTTCGCGTGCATCGTTAAACCATTTTTTGGCTTGTTGTATGTTTTGAGAAATTTTTGGTAAGTAAGTAAATTTTAAAGGAGTGCCATGTTCCTCAATCAATTTCATCAAATCGATTCCATTGAAATGTAGATTTTCACCTACCATGTCAAATTCATCCTGAGGAAAATCAAAAGATTGAGTAATTAAATCGATGTATTTTGTTTTCATTATTTATGTTTAATTTTATTGTTTAAATAGTTCATTATTTGCTAGTTCTAATGATTTACCTAAACTCTTAATACATAAAGTACATCTTTGTACGTAAAACCTGATAGTTTATTCAATTCAAAAACGATTAATTATAATTAAAAAAAATAAATTAAGTTCATTTCAAAACCAAATGTTGCATTTGGTTACCCCGTCAAATGAGGTGCAAATATACACAAATATCAAGTTTTATAGAAGCTAAAAAAAAGAGTTTAAGTTTTTATTAATATTATTTTCATTTTAAAAATTAGTGTGCTGATAATTAATTATTTAATAGCTTGTTTATAAATTTATCAAATCCTTAAGAAGTCAGTCGTGTAAATATTGTATTTTTGAAATCGTTTTGAGAACATATTATGGGTAAAATAATAGCGATAGCCAATCAGAAAGGTGGAGTAGGAAAAACCACAACAGCCGTTAATTTAGCTGCTTCATTAGGTGTTTTAGAAAAAAAAGTATTGTTAATAGACGCGGATCCGCAAGCGAATGCAACATCTGGTTTAGGGATTGATCCTGAAACGGTTGAACGTGGAACGTACGAAGTTTTAGAAAACGAAGTAGCTGCGTCAGAAGTTATTCTGAAAACAGAAACTCCTAATCTTGATTTAATTCCTGCACATGTCGATTTAGTTGCTGCAGAAATAGAAATTGTAGATTACGAAGATCGTGAGTATATGTTGAAAAATTCTTTGAAGGAAATCAAAGATCTATACGATTATATTGTCATTGATTGTGCGCCATCTTTAGGATTAATTACTTTGAATGCGCTAACATCTGCCGATTCTGTTATTGTACCAATCCAATGCGAATATTTTGCTTTAGAAGGTTTAGGGAAATTGTTAAATACCATAAAAGGTGTGCAACAACATCACAACAAAGAATTGGATATAGAAGGTTTGTTGTTAACGATGTATGATTCTCGTTTACGTTTATCAAATCAAGTGGTAGATGAGGTAAATAGTCATTTTCCAGAAATGGTTTTCAAAACAATTATCCAAAGAAATGTACGTTTGTCAGAGGCGCCAAGTTTTGGCGAAACGATTATTCAGTACGATGCGGATAGTAAAGGTGCAGAAAATTACTTAAATTTAGCCCGCGAATTTTTAATCAATAACAACGATACGGTATAACATAATGGCAAAACCTAATAAAAATAATCGTTTAGGAAGAGGACTTTCTGCTTTACTGAAAGATGAACCAACTGTAAATTCTGCAACTGATGAAGGTGCAAAAAAAGTAGTTGGGAATATTTTAGAGGTAGAATTAAGCAAAATTGTAGCAAATCCTTGGCAACCAAGAACTAAATTCGATAAACAAGCATTAGAGGATTTGGTAACATCTATTCAATCTTTAGGCGTAATTCAGCCAATTACTGTTCGTAAAAAATCAGACGGAAATTATGAGTTAATTTCTGGAGAAAGACGTTTTCGTGCTTCTCAATTAGCAGATAAACAAACAATTCCTGCTTATGTGAGAATTGCAAATGACCAAGAAATGCTAGAAATGGCATTGGTAGAAAATATTCAACGTCAAGATTTAGATGCGATAGAAATTGCATTGTCTTATAAACAATTGATAGAAGATATTCAATTAACTCAAGAAGAATTGAGTAAGCGTGTAGGAAAAGATCGTACATCAATAACCAATTATTTACGCTTATTGAAATTAGATCCGATTATCCAAACCGGAATTAGAGATGGAATGATTTCTATGGGACACGGTCGCGCGTTGATTGCAGTAGAAAATTTTGATCAACAATTTGAAATTTACGAACGCATCATCAAAGATAATTTGTCTGTAAGAGAAACCGAAAGTTTGATAAAATCTTTACGAGAAGACAAACCGAAAACTGCAAAAGAAACGGTAGAATTACCAAACGATTATAAAATTGCACTGAAATCTATGGGCGATCATTTGAATACGAAAGTAGAAATAAAACGTGCAAAAAATGGAAAAGGTAAAATTATATTGAATTTTACTTCTGATGATGAATTCGAAAGATTGAGAAAGTTCTTAGATGATGCGAATTAAACTGATTGTATTATTAACGTTTTTTATCCAAACAATTTCTTTTGCACAAATAAAAGATAGTTTACAAGCTGTCAATGTAAGTGCAGATACAATTGCGGTACAAAAAGATGTATTGACTTTGAAAAGTCCTATGCGTGCATCTTTGTATTCTGCTGTAGTTCCTGGTTTGGGACAAATTTACAACGAAAAACTTTGGAAAGCTCCAGTTGTTTGGGGATTAGTTGGTACAGGTGTTGGTTTCACGATTTACTATAACAATCAATACAAAAAATATAGAGGATACTATACTGCAAAATTAGATGGTAGAGATAGCGAAATTCCGACAGGTTACGATCGTTTATCGGCAGAACAATTAGGCGTAATTCAAGATCAGCAAAAGCGTTACAGAGATTATGCAATTGCAATTACGGCCTTGGTTTATGTACTTAATATTGTTGACGCTTCTGTAGATGCGCATCTTTTTGGTATTGATAAAGATCCTGATTTGGCTATAAAACCTGCTGTTTTTTATGACCAAAACTCAATGCAGCCACAATATGGTTTTGCATTAAATTTTAAATTTTAATTAAATATTTGTAACAAATAAATGAAAGTTGCACTAATTGGATATGGTAAAATGGGAAAAGCCATTGAGGAGATTTTGATCGAAAGAAATCACGAAGTGGTAGCGAAACTTAACCAAATTCCAACAAAAGAAGAATTGAATGATGCAGAAGTTGCAATTGAGTTTACAAGACCAGAAGCAGCTTTTGAGAATATTAAAGCTTTAGTTAATCTTCATGTTCCAGTTATTTCTGGTACAACAGGTTGGTACGATAAATTAGATCAGATAGAAAGTTTAGTAAAAGAAAAAGAAAGTGCTTTTCTTACCGCTTCAAATTTTAGCTTAGGAGTCAATTTATTTTTCGAGTTGAGTGCTCATTTAGCAAAGCTGATGAATCCGTACAAAGAGCAATATCATGCAGAGTTAGAAGAAATTCATCATACACAAAAATTAGACGCGCCAAGTGGAACAGCGATTTCTATTGCAGAATATTTGATAGAGAATTCTTCTTACGAAAATTGGTCGATGGAAGAAAAAAACGAAAAGACAATTCCGATTGTTGCAAAAAGAATAGAAAATGTTCCAGGAACGCATACGGTAGAATATGTTTCAGAAGTTGATACAATTTCTATTACGCATACAGCGCATAATCGTAAAGGTTTTGCTTTAGGAGCTGTAATTGCAGCCGAATGGATTTTAGATAAAAAAGGCGTTTTTTCTATGAAAGACGTGCTTGGTTTAACAAAATAAAAAACGAAACACACAATGGATTTATTAGTTTACTGGTTAATAGGTTTTATATTTTTCAATTTAATATTTGGTGCAGCCACCTTCAATTTATACAAAGCTGCAGGTAAAAAATCTTGGGAAGCTTTTGTTCCTTTCTTAAATATTTGGAAAGGCTTGGATATTATTCAACGTCCAAAATGGTGGATCATTTTATTTTATCTTCCAATTGTAGGACCAATTTTTTGGTTGATTTTCTTTGTAGATTTAGGAGATAGTTTTGGTAAAATAGAAACCAAAGATAAAGTGATCATGGTATTAACTTTAGGACTTTATTGCTTTTTTCTTAATTACTCTGAAAAGCCAAAATACATTGGACCAGAAAAAAGAAAATCGACAATTGTTTCTGCTTTGTTGTTTGCAATTGTATTGGCAACGCTTATTCATAATTGGTTTGTACAACCTATGATTGTACCAACTGGTTCTATGGAAAACACCATAAAAATTGGTGATGCTCTTTTTGTAGAAAAAGTAAGTTACGGAGCTCGTGTTCCTTTAACACCTTTCGGAATTCCATATTCGGAGTTCATCAATCGAAAATTATTTATCAACGAAGCGCGTTTACCATATATGCGTTTACCAGGTTGGCGAGATATTAAATCTAACGATATTGTGGTATTTAATTATCCTACCGATTCTGCTTTTACAGCAATAGATCGTAAAGATGCTTATGTCAAAAGATTGGTTGGTATGCCAGGTGAAACAGTAAAAGTTTCTAATGGAGTTTTGTATGTAAACGATAAAAAGTTTATGCCAAAATTAGATGCTTTGGTACAACATCGCTACCAAGTCATTACAAAAGCACCTTTCAGTGATAAATTATTATATGATGATTTTGGATTAATTAGAACCGATTATCGTGTAGATAATGTGAACAATCAATTTGTTTATGTTTTCGAAGGTTTATCAGATCCAATTGTAAGAGCATTTAAGACTAATACAAATGTTTTATCAGTAGAACAAATTTCTAGACCAGTTGGTGAGAAAGCAGAAAGAATCAGATTAAACGGTACAATAGATAGTACCTATACAATTTTCCCTGTTAATAAACCTTGGAACGAAGATCAATACGGACCTTTATACATTCCAAAGAAAGGAGATGTTGTAAAATTAGATAAAGAAAGTTTACCTCAATACATTAATGTGATTAGAAAATATGAGCATAATGACCTAAAAATTGATTCTGCAAATGGTAAATACGAAATCTTTATTAACGGCGAAAAAGCAAATCAATACACAATAAAACAAGATTATTTCTTTATGATGGGTGATAATCGCAACCAATCGTTAGATGCGCGTTTCTTCGGTTATGTGCCAGAAGATCATATTATTGGTCGCCCAGTTTTGATTTGGATGAATGCAAATGGAATGTTTGAACAAGCACCTAAAAAATTCATTTGGAGTCGTGCATTTACATCAATAAACAATGACAATCCTGATAAAAAATCTTACGGAATTTATGTGTTAATTGCCTTAATTGGTTGGTTAGGATATGATTTTTATAAAGACAGAAAACGTAAAAAAGCAGACAAAAAATTTGATTAATGAAGGTATTTTCGGCTTTTTATTTTGGCCCAATTGATTATTTTTCTGAGTTATCTAAAACGCAAAAATTAATCATAGAAAAACAAGAGAATTTTCAGAAACAAACGTATCGTAACCGTTGTTATGTTCTCGGTGCAAATGGTCCTTTGAGATTGGCAATTCCGATTTTGCATAACGGTCAAAGAGCAATAAAAGATATTCAGCCATCTTATGAATACGATTGGCAAAAAGAGCATTTCAAATCTTTGGTAGCAGCTTACAAAAGTTCGCCTTATTTTGAGTTTTATGAAGATGATTTGATGCCACTTTTCGAGAAACAAGAAAAGTTTTTGTTGGATTTGAATCTTAGATCAATAGATTTTATCAATCAAAAATTGAAATTAGATTTAGATTTAACTTTCACTGAATCTTATGAAAATATAGCTGATGAACTAGATTTTAGAACGGTTTATAATGCCAAAGAAAATCAGACAGAGATTAAACCTTATTATCAAGTTTTTGATGATAAATTTGAATTTCAGTCGAATCTTAGTGTTTTAGATTTATTATTTAATGAAGGTCCAGCATCAGCAAGTTATCTTAAGAATTTAGAAATATAATTCAGTTATTATAAACAAACATTAGAAAAATAAAACGACAAAAAATGAAGAAATTTATTCTTGCCTTAGGTCTATTGTTTTCTGCGCAGTTTACATTTGCACAAACAGAAGTTCCTAAAGAATCATGGTATCATGCAGATGTAGAATCGACAGGAGTTTATGGTGTAAACACTCAAAAAGCCTTAGATTTCCTAAAAGCTCATAATCGTAAAGCTCAACCTTTTGTTGTTGGAGTTTTAGATTCTGGAGTAGAATATTTCCACGAAGATCTAAAGGATAACATGTGGATTAATCCTAAAGAAATTGCTGGTAACGGTAAAGATGAAGATAAAAATGGTTATGCAGATGATGTTCATGGTTGGTCTTTTTTAGGAAATCAATACGGAACTAATTATAACGATGACACCTTAGAAGTAACACGTTTATACAAAAAATACCAAGCATTATTTGACTCTACAAATGAATCATCTAATAAAGCAAATCAATCTAAATATGCTGCAGAATATGCAGAATATCAAAAAATAAAAAAAGAGTTTAATGCAGATTTTGGTCAAGCAAAATATAATTTTGCAGTAGCCGAAGCAAAGTATAAAAACTTAGAGCCAGGTTTTACAAAATTGATTAACATCTTTGGTGATCAAAAACTTACAGATGCTTCTTTTGCTAATTTCGTAACAGATGACGAACAAGTTTTACAAACTTTGTGGGTTTTCAACGAAATGGAAAAGAAGGATTGGGAAGGTAAAACGATGAAAGAAGCGTCTGCGAAATATTTAGGTTTAGCAAAAGCTCAGTACGATCGTTACAAAGCTTCTGTTGAGGCTAATTATAACGTGAATCTAGATCCTAGAGCTGAATTTAAGGTAGATGATTATTCAGATTTAACTCAAAAATATTACGGTAATAACGAAGTGAGTGGTCCAGATCCTTCACATGGTACACACGTTGCAGGTATTATTTCTGCTGTTCGTGGTAATGGAAAAGGTTCTGAAGGAACATCGGGTGGTAATAATGTGAAAATCATGAGTGTTCGAATGGTTCCTAATGGTGATGAACGCGATAAAGATGTAGCAAATGCTATTCATTATGCAGTAGATAATGGTGCTAAAATTTTGAATATGTCTTTTGGTAAAGCTTATTCTCCAGATAAACAATTGGTTTGGGATGCTTTTAAGTATGCTTCTGATAAAGGTGTATTGATTGTGAAAGCAGCAGGTAATAGTAACGAAGATATCGATACACATATTCATTATCCAACTAATCTAAAAAATGGTCAAGCAGTAAGTAAATCTGTTTTAACTGTTGGCGCAAGCACACGTTTAAAAGATAACCTTAAAGCACGTTTTTCTAATTTCGGAAAAGTTTCTGTAGATGTTTTTGGTCCTGGAGCAGAAATTTATGCAACATATCCGGGTGTTGATCAATACCGTTTCTTGAACGGAACTTCTATGGCTTCGCCTGCTGTTGCTGGTGTTGCTGCATTGGTTTGGTCTCATTATCCAAAATTAACTGCAGAAGATATTCGTACTATTTTAATGGAAACAGTTAATAAAAACGATCAATTGAAAGATATTTCTGTTTCTGGTGGAGTAGTTGATTCGTACAAAGCAGTTCAACGCGCAGAAGAAATTTATAAAGAAAGAAAATTGAAGTAATCAATATTTTCATTTCATGAAGACCTACTTTGTAAAAAGTAGGTTTTTTTATTGATGTTAACTTTATAAATAATTTATGTTAATATAACTCTTTGAATTTGATTGATTTGTATCTTTAAGAAACTTTAAATGACGACAGAATGGAAAATCAATTCAAAATTTGGAAAAGTCTTAACGGAAATGTGTACAAAGAATCCATTCATGATTTATTAGAAGATGCAATCTGTAGAGAATTAAAAGCAGGTTATGAACTAAAAGTTTGTATCGGTTCTGATTCTCATGTTTACGGTAATCAGGTAAATTATGCAACTGCAATTGTTGTGATAAGAAAAGGAAAAGGTGCTTTCGCGTTTATTCATACAGAAAGAGTTTCTGAGAAAATAAGTTTAAAAGAGCGTTTATTAAATGAGGTTGCTCGATCTGTAGAAGTAACTTATTCTATTTGTAAAATTCTAGATTTGTATCAGATAGAAATGGAAGTTCATGCAGATATCAATTCAGAAGAAGATTATCAATCCAATGCTGTATTAAAAGATGCAATGGGTTACGTCCTAGGAATGGGATATACTTTCAAGGCAAAACCATTTGCGTTTGCAAGTTCTTCTTGTGCAGATTGGGTTGCATAAAATCTAAATATCTAGAAACTTCTTATATTTTATCGTTGATAGATATAGAGAACTCTCGAATCTTCACTACTTTTGTAGAAAATTTATCTTTTGGAAGAGTTTAAAATGATTGCCAAAACTTTTTTTGGTTTCGAAGAAATTTTAGCTAAAGAAATTCAAGCTTTAGGTGGACGAGATGTACAAGTTCGAAACCGAATGGTTGAGTTTTATGGTGATAATGGATTTTTATATAAAGCCAATTATAGCCTTAGAACTGCACTTAGAATTTTGAAACCTATTATGTCATTTTCTGTAAAAACAGATGAACAATTGTATCAAAGATTGTTAAAATTTCATTGGGAAAATTATTTAGATGTTGACCAAACTTTTGTGATTGATGCTACGGTAAATTCAGATTATTTTAGACATTCGCAATACGCTGCACTAAAAGTGAAAGATGCTTTGGTTGATCGTTTTAAAGATAAATATGGAAAACGACCAGATGTAGAACGTTACGATGCTGATGTAAGATTTAATTTGCATATCAGTCATGATAAAGTAACTTTATCTATAGATAGTTCTGGTGAATCTTTACATAAACGTGGTTATCGTATAGAAACTGGTCCAGCGCCAATTAACGAGGTTTTAGCGGCAGGTTTACTAAAAGTTGCAGGTTGGGACGGAAAAGGAAATTACCTAGATCCGATGTGTGGTTCTGGTACAATGCTTATAGAAGCTGCGATGATTGCCAATGAAATTCCGGCACAGATTCATCGCAAACATTTTGCTTTTCAGAATTGGAAAGATTACGATGAAAAATTATTTACTTCCATTAGAAATACACGATTGAATCGCATCAAAGAATTCGAATATAAAATCGTTGGTTACGAAATCAGTCCAATGATGGTGAAAATTGCAGAACAAAATATTATTTCTGCAGATTTAAAAGATTTTATAGAAGTTAAACATCAAGATTTTTTTCAATCAAAAAAAGATTTATTTCCAGTACTTGTCGTTTTCAATCCGCCTTATGATGAGCGAATAGAAAATGATAATCAAGATTTTTATAAAAATATTGGTGATACATTAAAAAATAATTACCCTAATACGCTTTCTTGGTTTATAACTTCTGACCTTGAAGCAAAAAAATATGTTGGATTACGTCCTTCTAAAAAACTGAAAGTTTACAATGGAAAATTAGAATGTGATTTTCTACAATATGAGGTTTACGAAGGAAGTAAAAAAGCAAATAAAAACAAATAAAATGACTCAAACAGAATTATTCATAAAAGAGATTTTTGATGCAAAAGAAGTTTTGATTTTACAATCTGACGAAGGTTTTGCAATAACATTTTCAGAAGAATTTCAGTATGAAGATGATTCTCAGTTAGAAGTTATTTGTTTTTGGAGTAATCGTGAGAAGGCTTTAAAGGCGAAAAAAAATCAATGGAAAAATCATTCGATAGAAACATTAAATTTGAATGATTTCATTGAGCAATGGCTGATTGGAATGTTCGAAGAAGTTTCTTTGGCAGGACTTAATTTTGATGCTGACGGTAAAGGTGAAGAACATTTACCTTTGGATTTGTTATTAGATATCACAAATTTTGCAATCAGAGAAAAGATTAATTTTGAGTTGAAATTCTTTAAATCTTTTGAAGAATTACGTAAAGAAATTATCGAAATCAAAGAAAATAGTATTTAATTGATTTTATTGTGAAGCATTTTTTTTCGATTATAATTGCGGTTTATGAGCGTCAAGATGAACTAACAGAATTATTGAAAAGTTTAACCGAGCAAACGCATAAAAATTTTGAGGTAATTGTAGTTGATGATGGTTCTAAGAATAAATTAGATCAAATCGTTTATCAGTTTAAGGATCAATTAGCTATTCATTATTATTACAAAGAAAATTCTGGTCCAGGTTTATCTAGAAATTATGGAATGCAATTCGCGAAAGGCGACTATTTTATTTTTTTAGATTCAGATACAATCATTCCAAATCATTACATTTCTATCGTTAATAAAGAATTAGAAAGTAATTATGTTGATGCTTTTGGTGGACCTGATGATGCTGATGAAAGTTTTAATGATTTACAAAAAGCCATCACATTTTCTATGACTTCTTTTCTTACAACTGGTGGAATAAGAGGAGGGAAGAAGCAGGTTGGGAAATTTCAGCCAAGAAGTTTCAATATGGGAATGAGTAAAAAAGCCTATGATTTGACTGCTGGTTTTGCGGATATGAGAGTGGGAGAAGATCCGGATTTGAGTATGAGAATTTGGCAGAATGGAATGGAAACAAGACTTTTTCCTGATGCGAAAGTTTGGCACAAACGTCGTTCTACATTGAAAAGTTTTGCAAAACAAGTTTTTCAGTTTGGTATTGCTAGACCAATTCTCAATCAACGACATCCACAATTTGTAAAACCTACTTTTTGGTTTCCATCACTGTTTTTTGTTGGAACTATTTTTTCGATTGTTGCATTTCTTTTTTCGTTTATTGTACCAGAAACTTATAGTCAAATTCTTACAATTCCGATCGATTTATTAATTCTTTATATTTTCTTGATTTTTGTTTTTGCTGCTTGGCGATTCAAAAGTATAAAAGTTGGTTTGTTGGCAATTCGAACAACATTTATTCAGTTTTTTAATTATGGTTACGGATTTCTACTAGCTCAATACAAATTGAATATCCAAAATCAAGATCCAAAAAAAGCATTTCCTTCCCATTTTTATTAAGAAAAAAAGGATGCTTTAAATAATAAAACATCCTTTAGCTAAAAACAACAATTAAATAAAATTAGAACTTAATACTTGTTTTAAATTCAACAGTAAAAGGTCTAATATATGTTCCTGCCATTGGCTTGTCGTAGTAAAGAGAGCCGTCTAGAACTGTGTTTCCTCCAGAAACTGTTCCTTGTGCTCCAGACTGATTCAAGATATTAATCGCATTAATGCTAAAGTTAACATTCTTGTTCATTTTGTAATCTATCCCAGCAAATGTTTCCCATCGCGCAGCGAAGAAAACCGAGTTTGGATAATTGGCTTGTTCTTTACCAAAATAACGAGCACTTGCCCAAAATTTGAAGTTTTTGTAAACGTAACTTGGATCAATTTCTATGATCGTTTTTGGTGTACTTCTAAGAATTTTACCTTTGTAATCGTATTCATCACCATAAACTTCGAACTCAAATTTATCGTATTGAGGATCTTGCATCGTCAATAATAAATGTAAATTAAAGTTTTTGAATGGTTTGATGTCCATATCTGTTGTCCAACCAATTGTTTTTACGTCATAGTTGAACGTTTTTTTCATGAATTCACCAGCTGTGTTATTGAAACTTCCGTTAATTGCAATGTTTGTCATTTTGATCTGACTTACTTTAGAAACTAAACTGATGAAATCGTTATTTAAGTAAACACCAGCAGAGAAATAAGGCGCTTTACTTTGCTTAAGAGAAGGATTATCAGCACCAGCATAAGCGTATAAACCACCAGCTTTTTCAAAATAACTAGCTTCTCCAAGAACACCCCAATTGTTATTAACTTTATATGTTAAACTAAGACTGAAATTTTTATTAACAAAATTTCTTTTGATTTTTTCTGTATCACCAGATAACCAAGTTCTGTCTGGCGCCTCTGATCTTTTAGCTTCAGAATACCAATCACCATTAAAAGATAAATTCTCTAAACGAGCACCAATTTCTGCGCTCAATTTAGGTGTAATATCCCAATTGTTGATCGTGTAAATTGCCATTCTAGATTCGTTACCATTGTAGTATTGCAAAGAACCATTGTAATTCCAGTTACCATATTGATCGGCATTAGAATTTACCCAATTTCCATCAACTAATTTTTGTTCAATTAATACACGTGGATTGTTGGCAACTTCGTGTAAGAAAGAATAGTTCTCTGAATGTATTTTATCTGCATTATAAAAAACACCATTCGCACCAACCATCATTTTGAATTTGTTGAATTGTTTTTTTACTTCAACACGTCCTTGTAAAGTTTGACTTCTTGATTTAGGTGCAACAGTCATGGATGAATTTTGGATATATCCATTATATACTTGTTGATTTGGATTATCTGCATACACATAACGGAAACCTTCACCTTTATCAGTAGATTTTGTGATTGAGTTCGCATTGTAACTGTTAGAACCAGAATTACCGTTTGTATAACGAATAATGTAATCGATATCATAACCGTTATTTAATTCATTTTTACCGAAGATTGCTAATTGATGTGTATCTGCTCCAGTATCATCAAAAATATCAATTGGTTTTATTTGACCATCAAAAGGATCTTTATAGAAAACTGTTTTTTCTCTTGGGAAATAAGCTGTTTCACCAATTGTTAATCCATTAAATTCCTTTACTTTACCAGATTTTGTATAGATATAAGGATTAGATTTTATAGAGATATTTTTAGAATTAGCGTAAGAATAATTAATACCAATTTCTCCTTTTCCATTATTGTAAACTTTATTTACAATTCCTTTTAAAATAACTGTTTGATCTGTAAAACGTGTAACATCTGATCTAGAAGTACCAGGATCCATATTTACAAAAGCATTTGCTGTATAGAACCAATTATTTTTTGCTGGACCGCTCACCAAAATATTACCTCTCAATAGACCAAAAGAGTTTGTATTGAATTGCGCTGAACCAGAAAATTTATCTGTACCATGTTTGGTTTGAGAACTTACAAAACCATTTATTTCACCAAATTTTATCGCACTTTGTGCCAGTGTCAACGCATTGGTTTTGTCGTAACTACCATCTTGTCTCCAATAAGAAGTTGCTTTTTGCCCACTTGGATTGTAAGAAACTAATAAACCATCTTCTGCGATCGTTGTACCAGATGTTAACGCAGGTAAACCAATATTTATTTTTCTTGGACCTTGATCGTCAGAAGCATTCAACATGACATTTCCTTGCATGTCGCTACGCGGAGTATTCTTTTTTTGTTCTTTTACTATCGTATCTTTCTTGACTTCTAAATTTTCTTGTGAAAAAGCACAAGTTGTTGTCAGACTGATTAATAATATTGAAACTAATTCTTTTCTCATTCTATGTTTTTAAATCTATTTTGTGTTTTACAATCGATTGCTCTAAAAAATATCTGTTATTGATGTATTTTTTACTCTAATAATTAAATTTTAAGCTCTTATTTTTAATTTAAATAGTTGATTATTAGCTTATTTATATTGTCTTTATCTAATAAAACCAACTCTTTTTAATGTGTAATCGATTGCATAAAAGTATTAATGTTCTTTTAATTTTTAGTTAATATTTTAATAAAATTTTAATTTTTAACAATTAAAATAATTGCATTAAGATTCTATTTAAATGATTATAAGTAGTTTTTTTATTATTTTATTTTATTTTAAATAATTGAAAGTTAATTAGTTGTATTTGTTTTAGATCAGTGTAATTAGTTGTTTTTATGTAAGTTGTTTTTTACCATTATTCCTTATGTTGTTTATTCAAAATATTACATTTTTAAACATTTGATTTTGATGTATAGAGTACGTTATTAAAATCTTACTTTTTATTGATTCTATATAAATGTAGAAATAGAGTTATATCTATTATTATTACGTAAATTTGCACGCTAAATTTTCAGTGAAATGCGTACTAAATCGGTTGGGAAAAAGAAAATCAATATCGTTACCTTAGGTTGTTCTAAAAATGTTTACGATTCTGAAGTATTAATGGGACAGTTAAGTGCTAATGGTAAAGAAGTTGTCCACGAAGATAAAGGTGATATTGTCGTGATCAATACTTGTGGGTTTATCGATAATGCAAAGGAAGAAAGTATCAATACGATTCTAGAATATGTGGATCTAAAAGAACAAGGTGAAGTTGAAAAGGTTTTTGTAACAGGTTGTTTATCTGAAAGATATAAGCCGGATTTAGAAACCGAAATTCCAAATGTAGATCAATATTTTGGTACAAGAGATTTACCTTTATTATTAAAAGCTTTAGGAGCAGATTATAAACACGAATTGGTTGGTGAACGATTAACCACTACACCAAGGCATTTTGCTTATCTGAAAATTGCAGAAGGTTGTGATCGACCTTGTTCATTTTGTGCAATTCCATTGATGCGTGGTGGAAATATCTCGAAACCAATCGAAGATTTAGTAACAGAGGCTAAAAAATTAGCAAAAAAAGGTACTAAGGAATTGATCTTGATTGCACAAGATTTAACATATTATGGTTTAGATCTATACAAACGTCGTGCTTTAGCAGATTTGTTAAAAGAATTAATCAAAATAGAAGGAATCGAGTGGATTCGATTGCATTATGCTTTTCCTTCTGGTTTCCCAGAAGATGTTTTAGAGGTTATTAAAAATGAACCAAAGGTTTGCAATTACATCGATATTCCTTTACAACATATTTCAACTGATATTTTAAAATCAATGCGTCGTGGAACGACCAAAGAAAAAACAAATGCGCTTTTAGATAAATTCAGAGAAAAAGTTCCAGATATGGCAATTAGAACAACTTTGATTGTCGGTTATCCTGGTGAAACAGAAGAGAATTTCGAGGAAATGAAAGATTGGGTTCGTACGCAAAGATTCGATCGTTTGGGTTGTTTTACGTATTCTCATGAAGAAAATACACATGCTTTTCATTTAGTTGATGATGTTCCACAAGACGTAAAAGAAAAACGTGTGGAGGAAATTATGGAGATTCAGACACAGATTTCTTATGAATTGAATCAAGAGAAAATTGGGAAACAGTTTCGAGTAATTATAGATCGTAAAGAAGGAGATAATTTTGTTGGTAGAACAGAATACGATTCGCCAGATGTGGATAATGAAGTTTTGATTAGTGCAAAAGAAGTTTATTTGCCGATTGGTGAATTTGTTAATGTTGAGATTGTTGATGCATTTGAATTCGATTTAATTGGTAAATTAGTGGATTAATAATCAACACTTATTTAAAATGAAGAATAAATTTTTGACTTTTGGTTTATTAATTTCCACATCTGCAATCATTTTGTCATGTAAATGTGAAATGGATTCAGCAACTGTTAACACGAATAAAATTGAATCTGATACAGTTAATGTTGCTCAAAAGAAATCTGAAGGAACTTTAGACGAAAACAATAATTATGTTTACAATATTGGTGAATTGAGTGATCTTGTTTTGCCAAATGGTGATACTTTGAATATTGGATCAGAATCCTCAGAATCTAAATTATTTGCTCAGCTAAACGATAAAAATTTTAAAGTTTCTGACGATAAAACTCAAGGTTGGATTACTTTGGATCGTGTTTATTTTGAAACAGGGAAATCTAATGTTACCGAAAATTCTAATCAACAAGTAGAAAATATTTCTAAAATTTTAAAAGCATTTCCTCAAGCAACTGTCAAAGTTGGTGGTTATACAGATAATGTTGGTGATTCTATTGTTAACCTAAAAGTTTCGACAGAAAGAGCGAATAGTATTACAAAAAGCTTGGTTTCTAAAGGAATTGGAGCTGGTAGAATAACATCAGAAGGTTATGGTGCTCAACATTTTCTATGTCCAACAAATGATTCTGATTTGTGTAAAGCACAAAATAGGAGAGTAGATATTCGAGTTACAAAAAAATAAACAAAACTATTTATAAAGTAAAATCCTAGCTTTTGGCTAGGATTTTTTTATTTCAAATTCTTAAAATAATCTTTTAAAATATCTGCATTTTTTATACGCATCGTATCTATTTCAAGGATTTTTGCTCGTCCTGTATCTTGATGATAAAAATGTTCTAAAGTTTCATCTAAATTTTCTAAGTCATCAATCAACCAATAATCCAAACCAAAAGTTTCTGCCAGAGCGTAAGATTTTATGTGATGTTTTGTTTCGAAATATTCTTCGACAACATCTGTATCATTTGGACCAGGAATAAATCGGAAAATGTTTCCACCTCCATTATTAATCAAAATAATTCTGAATTCTTTTGGCAAATTTTTATTCCATAAAGCATTCGAATCGTACAAAAAACTAATATCGCCTGTCACCACAATCGTCAATTCTTTGCTTACCATACACGAACCAACCGCAGTAGAAGTAGAACCATCGATTCCACTTGTTCCACGATTGCAATAATATTCACTTTTTATTGGATTATCAAACAACAAAGCGTATCGAATTACGGATGAATTACCATAATGTACAATTGATTTTTCTGGATACGTTTTGATGATTTGTTCAAAAACTTTCAAATCCGAATAAGTCGTGTTTTCTAAAAATAACTTTGCTTTTTTTTCATTTTCGGTTCTGATTTTATTCCAATCATTAAAATATTGACTTTCTTTTGGATTGATTAACGAATTGAATTCATTTAAAAATACATTTTTAGGAGCGTTGATTTTTTCAGTTAAAATTTGAAAAGTATCTGGATGCCAATATTCATCCAAATGCCAATGTTCTTTTGGTGGATGATTTCTGATAAATGCTTTGACTTTTTTAGAAACTATGTTTTGTCCAATCGTTAATAAAATTTCAGGTTTTAGATTTTCTAAATCTTTTTCAGTTAAAGAAAAAATCGTTTGATCTATTTTGTTAATGAATTTTGGATGATGAATGTTTGACGTAACTTCTGTCAAAACTACAACTGAAGGATCATTTGCTAATTGAATCATCAAATCATTGAAAATTTCATCAGGATGATGCAATCCTACTAAAACTAATTTCTTCTCTGCAATATTCCATTTTCTTGCAAAATCCAAAACATTAATTTCTTCGAATTTTCTTTCTGGAATAATAATCGATTCAAAATCAATTAATTTTTCATCTGTAAATCCATAAAACGGTTCAGAAAAAGGCATGTTGATATGAACTGGTCCCGATTGATGCAAAGATTTTGTAATGGCATCTTTTATTTTGAGCATGTTTTCAGTTAAAGTTTCCGTGTCGTCCTTTTCGCTCAATTGTGTATCAAAATAACTGTGTAATTGAAACAAATCTTTTTGACGGATCGTTTGTCCATCAAAATTATCTACCAAATGTTCTGGTCTATCGGCAGTTAAAATAATTATCGGTACATTCTGAAAAAAAGCTTCTGAAATTGCAGGATAATAATTGGCCGCAGCAGAACCAGAAGTACAACAAATAACAACTGGTTTTTCGGTTTTTTGAGCCATTCCTAACGCAACAAAAGCAGCAGAGCGTTCATCGATAATAGAGAAACATTGGAATCTTTCGTCATTGGTAAATTGCATGGTTAGTGCACCATTTCTAGAACCAGGAGAAAGTACGATATTGGTAATACCAGCAGCAGCAAAAGTTTCTGCGAGTAATTGAACATTTAATAAGTTTGATTTCTTTTTCAAGTCAAATGATTTAGAAATTAAAAAAGGTTTTGACGATACAAATGTATCAAATCAAAACCTTAAATTATAGGATATTTGTTATCTTTTTAGGTATGTAAACCACCATCAACACTAATAACTTGTCCAGTTACATAAGATGATAATTCTGAAGCTAAAAACAAACACGCATTGGCAACATCTTCTGGTTTTCCACCACGTTTTAATGGAATTCCATTACGCCATTCTTGTACAGTTTTTTCGTCTAAAACTTCGGTCATCTCTGTTTCTATAAATCCAGGAGCGATTACGTTACAACGAATATTTCTAGAACCTAATTCTAAAGCAACAGATTTAGAAAAACCAATTAAACCAGCTTTAGAAGCAGCGTAATTTGCTTGTCCAGCATTGCCTTTTAATCCAACAATAGAACTCATATTGATGATAGAACCTTGACGTTGTTTCATCATTGGTTTGATAACTGCTTTCGTAAGGTTAAAAGCTGCATTAAGATTTACCTGAATTACTTTTTCGAAATCTTCTAAAGACATGCGCATTAATAAATTATCACGTGTAATTCCCGCATTATTTACCACGATATCAATTTGTCCGTATTCAGCCAAAACATCTTCTACCAATTTTTGCGCTGCATCATAATCAGCTGCATCTGATTGAAAACCTTTGATTTTACCGTATTGTCCCAATTCGTTTTCCAAAGCCTGTGCTTTTTCTACAGAAGAAGCATACGTAAAAATTACAGTAGCACCTTGTTGTATAAAAGATTCTGCGATGCTTTTTCCAATTCCTCTTGTTGCACCAGTTACAATGGCAACTTTACCTTCAAGTAATTTCATGAATGATTATTTAACAGAGCAAACTTACTCTTTTTTTTTAACACAATCAAAGATTGAGAAAAGTACCCATTTTTTTGATTTATCATAATATTAACGAAAAACTTTACATGATGGATTTTCTACTTGTTATTTTTGTTCAATTTTATAAAATAAAGATAATAATGAAGCTTGGATTATTCAGTTTGATGATGATTTTACCTTTTTATGTTAAATCTCAAAATATGAACGAATTACTAAATAAATCGAAAGAAAATAGAATAGAAGGAAAAGTGAATTTTGAAGTAAATTCTGACAAAACTTATATTCCTTATACAATATTGAAAGGCGAAAAAGAAGGTCCTGTTTTTACGATTATTGGCGGAATTCATGGATACGAATATCCACCAATTGTTGCGACTCAAGAATTAATGCATGAGATTGATCCTAAAAAATTATCAGGAACTTTAATCATTTTACCAATTGCAAATTTGGCTTCATTTTATCAACGTTCAGCTTTTTACAATCCGTTGGATGGTAAAAATTTAAACAATGTATTTCCAGGTAAAGTTGACGGAACAATTTCTGAGAAAATTGCTCATTGGATTACAACCGAAGTGATTGCAAATTCTGATATCGTTTTGGATATTCATGGTGGTGATGCAAATGAAGATTTGTTACCATTTATTTGTTATTATAATAATTTGGATAATGCTGAAGCAACCAAAAAAGCCAAACAATTATCCGAAGCTTCTCAAATGGAAAATGTAGTTTCTTATCCGTATAATTTAACCAAATCAGATCAAGCTAAATATGCTTTTAAACAAGCAGTTCAAGATGATAAAGTTGCTTTTAGTATAGAAGCTGGAAAATTAGGAAATGTGCAAAAAGAAAATGTAGATTTGATTAAAAATGCAGTTTACAATGTTTTAAAATCCATTAAAATGTATTCTAATTCGAATCAAAAATTAACGAAGAATCATTTTAAACCAAAATATTTCAATAATCAATCTTATGTAAAAGTACCAACTGAAGGGATTTTTTACAGTGAATTTAAAAGTGGAGATAAAGTTACAAAAGGAGAAGAAATTGGTGTAATAAAAGACGAATTCGGAAAATTGAAAGAGAAAATTTATGCCACAGAAACGGGAATTATTTTGTACAAAGTTGGAACGCCACCAGTAAATAAAGGAGAAACTTTGTTTTGTATCGGAATTGAAGAATAAAAAAATATAAAAAAAATCCTCATTACAATTTAAGTAATGAGGATTTTAATATTGATTAAATTATTATAATCCAAAAACTTCTTTGATTTTATCTACATAATCTAATTTTTCCCATGTAAATAATTCAACTTCTAGAGAAACTTCGTCAATACCATTTGCACTTTTGAAATGTTTTGTAACCACTTGCGGTTCACGACCAAGATGACCATAACTTGCAGTTTCTTTATAAATAGGGTTTCTTAATTTTAGACGTTGTTCGATTGCATAAGGACGCATATCAAAAATTTCGTTTACTTTTTTAGAAATCTCGCTATCAGTTAAATTAACCTTAGAAGATCCATTTGTATTTACCAATAAAGAAACTGGCGAAGCCACACCAATCGCGTAAGAAACCTGTACCAAAACTTCATTTGCAATACCAGCTGCAACTAAATTTTTTGCAATATGACGAGCAGCATAAGCAGCAGAACGGTCAACTTTAGAAGGATCTTTACCAGAAAATGCACCACCACCGTGAGCACCTTTTCCACCATAAGTATCTACAATAATTTTACGACCAGTTAAACCTGTATCACCGTGAGGACCACCAATTACAAATTTACCAGTTGGGTTGATGTGATAAGTAATGTCGTTATTGAATAAATCACGAATATGAATTGGTAATGTTGATTTTACTCTAGGAATTAAAATGTTAACCAAGTCATTATGGATTTTTTCTTGCATAGCTTGCTCATTTGCAAAATCGTCATGTTGTGTAGAAATAACGATTGTATCAATACGAACAGGTTTGTTCTGATCATCGTATTCTATAGTCACTTGCGCTTTTGCATCTGGACGTAAATATGGTAATAAATCTATTTCGTTTTTACGAATATTAGATAATTCTTCTAATAATTTATGAGAAAGAGCTAATGCTAATGGCATGTAATTATCTGTCTCATTAGTTGCATAACCAAACATCATTCCTTGGTCACCAGCACCTTGTTCTTCATCAGAAGATCTTTCTACACCTTGATTAATATCAGGTGATTGTTCGTGAATTGCCGATAAAATTCCACAAGAATTTGCATCAAACATATATTCACTTTTTGTATAACCGATTTCTGCGATAGTTTCTCTTGTAACTTTTTGTAAATCGATGTAAGATTTTGATTTTACTTCACCAGCTAAAACAACTTGTCCGGTTGTAACCAATGTTTCGCAAGCAACCTTGCTCATTTTATCAAATGCTAGAAAATGATCTAAAATTGCGTCCGATATTTGATCTGATATTTTATCAGGATGTCCTTCAGAAACTGATTCTGATGTAAATAAATATGACATATTAAGTTAGATATTAATAAAAATGAAGCGGCAGGATTTCTGATTTAGCAGTTGTTTATTGAGGCTGCAAGCAGACAAATCCTTCCTCGCTTTTAAATTCTTGACAAATATAAAGATTTTTTATCGGTAGAGTAGGAAAATGAAAAATTTTCTGTTTTAATTAGGAAAATATCATCTTTATCTAGTGATTTGGGATTTACTCGAATATTTGTTAAAAAAAATTTCTCATTCATTAAAAATAGTCTATTTTTATAGGACTAACTCTTACCAATTATTAGTATGAAAATCGATAAAATAGATTCGCAAATTATTAACTATTTGCAAAAAGACAGTAAAATTACTTATAAGCAATTATCAGATAAATTAAATCTTTCTTCTACAGCAATTCATGAACGAATTAAGAAATTAGAGAAAAGTAAGATTATCGATAAATATGTAGCTGTTGTCAATAGAAAATTAATCAACAAAGAATTATTGGTATTCAGTCATATTAAATTAGCTCAGCATACACACGATAACATTGTGCAATTTGAGGAAGATATTCTCAAACAAAAGGAAATTTTGAGTTGTTATCATGTGAGCGGTGATTATGATTACATCATCAAAATGGCTTTTGAAAATATGGATGATTACCGTGATTTTATGGTTAATAGATTAACTAGCATAAAAAGTATTGGGAGTACGCAAAGTACATTTGTAATTAGTGAACTGAAAGATTCTTTGGAATATCAGATGTAAAATGTTTTTATTTTATAATTTTACTTCTTATTAATTAAGATCATTTAAAATATATAAAATGAGAGAAGAAGCTGTATTTGGAGCTGGATGCTTTTGGTGCGTGGAACATGTTTTCAATTTACTAAAAGGTGTTGATGAAGCGATTTCTGGTTATGCAGGCGGAAATGTAGAAAATCCGTCTTATGAAGATGTGTGTACAGGAAATACAGAACATGCAGAAGTGGTGAAAATTATTTTTGATCCGACAATTATTTCTTACGAAAAGTTGTTAGAAATTTTTTGGAATGTTCATGATCCTTCACAATTGAATCGTCAAGGAAATGATGTGGGAACGCAATATCGATCAATTGTATTCTACACGAATGAAACTCAAAAAGAATTAGCAGAAAAGTCCAAAGAATTGTTCGAGAAGCAAAAAGAAATTGATTTCACAACTTTGATCGAACCATTAGATGTTTTTTACAAAGCAGAGGATTATCATCAAGATTACTTTAATAATAATCCAGAAAATCCGTATTGCGGAACAGTTGTAAATCCGAAGGTAGAAAAGTTTTTAGTAAAGTATAAAGAACTTTTAAAATAAAGGGTTAGAGAAAAATTGGAATAGTATTTGATTCCTTGATTTTTCCAACTAAATATATAATTATTGATTTAATTCAATTACGAAGCTTCTGTCTTTTATTAGATAGGAGCTTTTAATTTGATTTCCAGAAATAAGGCGTAAAAATAATTAAAAACGTAAAAATTTCTAATCTTCCGAGAATCATTAAAAAAGAACAAAGAATTTTAGCAGAATCTGTTAAATCATTCATATTAGCCGTAGGACCATAAATTCCAATTCCAGAACCAACATTTGCAATAGAAGATGCTGTAACCGATAAACTAGAAATAATACTTTCGTAATCTTTGGTGTAATCATCATTGATTAATGAAAAAAGTATCGAACTAGAAATCCAAATAAACATGTACATGACAAAGAAGGCTAGAACATTGTAAACAATTTTTTGTGAAACGGCTTTACCACCATATCTTACTGGTATGACAGCGTTTGGATGTAAAATTCTTTTATATTCGATTACGCTATTTTTCAATAAAATGATTTGTCTAATGATTTTTACACCTCCGGCAGTTGAGCCAGCAGAACCACCGACAAATAAAAGAGCAAAGAAAATTAGCGTGACAAATGGTGTAACCGCAGTATAATCGTGAACGATGAAACCTGTTGTAGAAATGATAGAAATGGTATGAAACAAGCCAAATCTAAAAGCATTTTCTATATAATCAAAACTAATTGGATCGTTTTGATAAAAATGGTAAAATGTAACAACACTAACGATAAGTGTTAAACCAATAACGATTCCTAAATAGGTTTTAAATTCTTCATTTTGCCAAACTTTTCGCCACATAAAGCGTGATAAGAAATAGAGAATGATGAAATTTGTTCCTGACAATAACATGAAGAAAGATAGAATATATTGAATCAGTTCGTTGTTTCGCCAATATGCAATGCTATTATCTTTGGTAGAAAAACCTCCAGAAGACATTGTACTAAATGAGTGATTTATTGCATCAAAGAAACTCATTCCTGCAAAGTTGAGTAAAATAGTTTCTATAAAAGTTAGAACCACATAAATTACCCATAAATTTTTAGCTGTATCTGTAATTCTCGGATGAACCTTATCTGGTGAAACACCACCAGTATATTCGGCAGAAAATAATTGCATTCCACCAATTCCTAATATAGGCATGATGGCAATCGTCAAGACAATAACTCCCATTCCACCAATCCAATGCGTTAGGCTTCGCCAGAAAAGAATTGTTTTAGGTAAATAATCGATGTTTCTGAAAATTGTTGTACCAGTCGCTGTGTAGCCAGAAACTGTTTCGTAAAAGAAGTTAACGCCTGTAATTTCGTTCGAATAATAAACACCTAAAGGTAAATTTGGAGCAGAAAAATAATAGGGTAGAGAACCAGTTAAAATGAGTAACATCCAGCCGATTGTAACGACTAAATAACCTTCTCTTTTTCTTACATTTCTAGATGCATTTTTGTTTGAATAAAACATGCTTCCGCCCAATAAACCAGTCACTAAACCAGAAAAAAGAAAACTTAAAGATAAATCATCTTCCCAAAAAAGGCTGAGAACAGAACAGAGTAACATGAAAAAAGTATTCATCAAAAGCAAGATTCCACTTAGATAAAATACTATTCTAAAGTTGAACGATTTCATTTGAAGTATTGAGTTACTTTTTTTAATGCTTTGGGTAAAGAAAAGAAAACAACATGGTCATTTTTTTCTAATACAAAATCTAAGGTTGGAATGATAGCTTCGCCTTTTCTAACAATTCCACCAATTACGGCTTCGTTTTGAATATTCAAATCAGCAATTGTACGTTGATTTGCTTTCGAGTTTTCTTCGACTTTAAATTCTAAAACTTCTGCATCTAAATCAGAAATACCAAACAAATCTAAAACCTGTCCTTGTCTTACATATCTAAAAATACTGTCGGCTGTTAATAGTTTTTTATTGATGAAAGCACTAATTCCTATTTCTTGACTCAAATGTATATAATCTATATTTTCTACCAAAGCAATAGTTTTTCTAACGCCTTTAGATTTAGCCAAAAGACAAGACATGATATTAGTTTCTGATGAACCAGTTACTGCAATAAAAGCATCAGCTTCGCTAATTCCTTCATCTTCCAGTAGATCTCCATCGCTACCATCGCCATTAATAATCAGAATATTATTAAATTCATCAGCCAAATCAAAAGCTTTGTTTCTATCTTTTTCAATGATTTTTACATTGTGTTTATCTGCTTTCAGAAAATTGGCTGTTTTTTTACCAATACTTCCGCCACCAAGAATAATTACATTTTTAAAAAAATCTTTTTTCTTTCCTAAAACTTTGTACAATTCTAAGGTCGCATTGTTTTTTGCAATAAAATATACTTGATCATTGATTTTGAAAACTGTTTCTTCGTTCGGAATTAAAGTTTCATAACCTTTGTTTTGATTGTAACGTATAATTGCAATTGGCATGAAAAGTCTTTCTGTTCCACCTTTTGCTGTAAGATAAATGTCTTTGTATTTTTTATCGATGATTCGACAATCTGGATCTAAAACTGTTCCTAAAAGATTGATTTTTCCACCATCAAAAGTGTGCATTTCATTAAAAGCTGATTGATCAATTAAACTTTTGATTTCATTGGCAGCTAATAATTCTGGACTAATCAAAGCATCAATACCAAAACGTTGTACCGCAATCTGATTTTCTCTACGTAAATATTCAGGATTGTTGATTCGGGCAATGGTTTTTTTAGTTCCCATTTTTTTGGCAATCAACGCACTAGTTAAATTGGTGTTTTGCAATTGACTAACCGATATAAACATATCTGCGTTTTCTACATTGACATCTCTCAAAGATTTGAAAGAAGTAATATCGCCTCGATAAGTCATCACATCTAAAGAGTTTTCTATATAATTTAATTTCTCTTTATCTGTGTCCATAACAATAATGTCGAGCATTTCATTCGAAAGTAATTTTGCTAAATGAAATCCAACTTCTCCTGCACCACCAATAATGATTTTCATATTGATTTTATTTTTCTTCTTTTTGTCCCATCAACATTAGATAAGATTTCAAGAAATCGTCTAATCCACCATTCATAACAGCATCTACATTACCAGTTTCTGTACCAGTTCTTACATCTTTTACCAATTTGTAAGGATGCATAACATAATTTCTAATCTGCGAACCCCATTCGATTTTCATTTTATTGGCTTCGATTTCGTTTCTAGCAGCCATTTTCTTTTCGAGTTCTATTTTATATAATTCAGATTTCAACATTTCCATCGCACGCTCACGATTGGCTAATTGTGAACGTTCTATTTGACAAACCACCACAATTCCGGTCGGTTTATGAGTTAACTGAACTTTGGTTTCAACCTTATTTACATTTTGTCCACCAGCACCTCCAGAACGAGAAGTTTGTAATTCTACATCCGCAGGATTTATTTCGATTTCGATTGTATCATCTACCAATGGAGAAACATAAACAGAAACAAAACTTGTGTGACGTTTTGCATTACTATCGAAAGGTGAAATTCTAACTAAACGATGAACACCGTTCTCACCTTTTAACCAACCAAAAGCGAATTCGCCTTCGACTTCTAAGGTAACTGTTTTTACACCTGCAACATCACCAGCCTGAAAGTTAAGTTCTCTAACTTTATAACCGTGACTTTCTGCCCACATCAAATACATACGCATCAACATACTTGCCCAATCGCAAGATTCTGTTCCGCCTGCACCAGCTGTAATTTGTAGAATTGCACCTAAATTATCGCCTTCTTCAGATAGCATGTTTTTGAATTCGATGTTTTCGATTAATTCGACAGTTTTATTGTATTGATCTTGTACTTCTTGATCTTCAACATCACCTTCTTTATTAAATTCGATTAATACTTCTAAATCATTCGCAGCATTTTCTACTTCTTGATATTCTTCTATCCACTTTTTTTTGGAACGTAAACTCTTCATGAAAACTTCTGCAGCTTTAGGATCATCCCAAAAATTAGGCGAAGCAGCTCTTTCTTCATCGTTGGTTACTTCGATTAATTTTTGTTCGATTTCTAAGTAGTTATGCAAATCTGCAGTCCTCTTTTGTATGTCTTTGTAATGGTCGATATTAAACATAACTGCAAATGTAAGAAATCATTTGATATTAAAATCGTACTTTATACTTCCATTCCATGAACTGAAAGAAATTGTATAATTTGTATTCTAAATTCAAACCATAATCTTTAGTTGATTCATAATCAATACGAACAGCATATAGATCAGGATCAAAAGTAAATGGTTGATTGTGACGAATATTCCATTCCGTAACATATAAAATATTTTTAGTCTTATAGAATTGTTCGGAATAGTATTCTTTTGGTTTTGCAATTGAAATTAGATAAGTTTCGTATTGCGGATCAAAAACAATGATATCGTATTCACCATCTTCATCAGCTTCGAACTTCATACTTTTTTCATCAGAATTTGTTTGTTTTTCTGGAGTTTTTATAGTTGTACAACTAATAATTAATAAAATACAGCTAAAGATGATCGATAAAATTTTCATGTTTTGGAATTTGATTAAATTTAAGAAATTTTTTTAAGATGAAATATACTGTTTTACATAATGCAAGATGTGGTAAAAGTAGAGAAGCAATACAGTTTTTAGAAGCAAATGCAATTGATTTTACGATTAGAGAATATTTAAAAGAACCGCTTAGTTTTGATGAATTACAGAAAATAATTTCGATTCTAAAAATAAATCCGATAGATTTGGTTAGAACTAATGAAACTGAATGGAAAGATTTATTTAAAGGTAAAGAATTGACAGATGAAGAAATTATCAATGCGATGATAGATTATCCAAAACTGATTCAAAGACCTGTTATTTTTACAAATAAAAAAGGAATTATCGGAAGACCTTTTGAGAAAATAGAAGAATTTTTAAAAGAAAAATAAAAAAAATCGGAAAGCGAACTTTCCGATTCTTTGTTTTCAAAAACTTCATAACAAAAGAAGCTCGTTTACTACAATTTCTGTAATCGATTTTTTGTCACCGTTACTGTCCTCGTAGTTTCTATAAGTCAGTTTGCCTTGTACAGCAACTTCCTTTCCTTTGCTCACGTGTTTTTCTACAACGTCTGCTAATTTTCCCCAAACAACTAGGCTATGCCAATCTGTTGTGGTAATTTTTTCTCCTTTGAGGTTTACGTAGGATTCGTTGGTTGCAATACTGAATCTTGCTACTTTTTTGTCGTTTTCAAAAACTATAATATCAGGAGCGTTTCCTACATTCCCGATTAATTGAACTTTGTTTCTTAATGAAGTTTGCATGGCGATAAAAATTTTATGTTAATGTTCTACTAAGTTAATAATAATATTTTAATAATCAATACATTAAGAAGTATATTCTTCGAATAACTGATCAAGTTTTTGATCTAAATCATCTGTAAAGCCAATGTGAGGACGAGATGTTTGTATGATAGAACTTCTAACAGCGGTTAACCATCGGAAACGTTCTGGTGTTTCCATTTTAGCAATTTCACTAGATTCGCAATGCTGTTCGCTGATGTTTTTAAATGCTTTCAGATTTTCTTCTACGTCATCTAAATCCAATTCATGACAAAATGCATCAACACGATTTCTATTCAAAAAGTATTTCACTTTCAGATAATTGACTTTTTTACTAAATACAATTACCCCAACATTGATAAACTCCTCACGTTCAACCTTAGGAACTAACCGTAAAATGGCATATTCATATAAGTGATTTTCTTGCATCGATTGCTTCATTTACAAAGTTAGACGAATGGGCTAAACGTATTTTTAAGAAATCTTTATAGACAGATTTCATTTCCTCTTTACTTTCTTTGTCATCAAAAGTTTCTAACCATTCATAAGGTAATAAATCGACAATTGCATCGATTACATCATGAGTTAGTATTTTTCTGAATTCTTGATCAACTTCTTCTAATTTTGAGGCTTGTTTAATTAATACATGATCTTTTATTTGTTTAAAAGAACTCTTTGCATGTTCTTCCCAACCATGCCAAGAATGATGAAAATAAAAAGAAGCACCTTGGTCTATTAGCCACAATTCTTTGTTCCAAGTAAGCATATTGGTATTACGAAATGTTCGATCTACATTGGTAATATAAGCATCTAACCAAACAATTTTACTTGCTAAATCTTCATCAATTATATTTACACTAGGATCGTAAGTAACAGAACCAGAAAGGTAATGTAAACCTAGATTTAAACCCTGACTGAATTTTAGTAAATCCTGAATTTCTTCATCTGCTTCAGATCTTCCGAAGGCTTCGTCTAAAGTAGCTAAAACCAATTCTGGTACTCGAAATCCTAAAAAACGAGCAATTTCTCCTCCTAATAATTCAGAGATTAGCATTCGAGGTCCGTGACCAGCGCCTTTAAATTTTAATACATATTTAAAACCGTCATCTGCGTCTGCTAATGCGGGTAAAGAACCACCTTCGCGCAAAGGAGTAATGTATCTTTCTACATTTACGGTTCTTAATTCTGGTTTATATCTCACTTGATTGTTATTTTTTTAAGAAAAGTTTAATATTTTTTTTATCATAAAGGAATTATTATTGTAAGGGCAATTTCAAATGTTAAAATGTTTTCAAGAATAATTCAAAATATCATCTATTATACAAAATTAGAATTTATTTTAAAAGCATCAGCAATCCTCGTATTATTATTGGTTATCCTAAATTTTTCGATGAATGTTTATTCTAAGCCTTTTGTTGCTAATCAGATTCAAACGGTTCCAGACGATGCAAAAGTAGGTTTGGTTTTTGGTGCACGTTTTCTAAAATCTGGTGAACCATCAGAGTTATTAAAAGATCGTTTAGATTCTGCAATCGAATTGTATAAAGCACATAAAATTCATTATATTTTGTTAGCAGGAGAGTCATTACGTTCTCATTTATCAGAAGTAGATGTGATGGAGAAATATTGTATTGATAGAGGAATACCTGTTGATAAAATCATTGTAGATGGTGCTGCATTAGATACCTATTCTACTGTTTATAGAGCAAAATATATTTATAAATTGCGTAATCCAATTTTTATAACCCAAGATTTTCATTTGCATAGAGCTTTGTTTATTGGACGAATGTTGGGGATGGATTGTACAGGTTATTCTGCTGATCGTAAAGTGTATGAAGATCAGCACAAAGATAGAATGCGAGAATTGGTTTCTAATGTAAAAGCTGTGGCTGATGTTGCTCTGAAAAGAGTTCCACCTTATGTGATTAAAGAAAGAAAACCGCTAAGCTTGTAAGATAAAAATCGCTGGTCTTTTGTGGAAATCTTCTTGATTGTTTTTCCAGTTTTTAATCAATTTTGTTTTGACATATTCCGTAACTAAAGTTAAATCACAAGCCACGCAAAACTGTGTGTTGTTATTTAAAATTTTAGAAACATCATCTATCAATTGATTGTTACGATAAGGCGTTTCCATAAAAATTTGTGCAATTCCATTTTGTTGACTTTCCTTTTCTAACTGCAATAATTTCTTTTTACGTTCACTTTTGTCGATTGGTAAATAACCATGAAAAGCAAAATTTTGACCATTCATACCAGAAGCCATCAAAGCCAATAGAATAGAAGATGGTCCAACCAAAGGAACAACGGGGAAATTTACAAGATGTGCAGCATGCACCAATTTAGATCCAGGATCTGCAACTGCAGGTAATCCAGCTTCAGAAATTATTCCAATGTTTTCGTTGCGATTGAGTAATTGCGTAATTTCATATAAATCTTCGCCAACTGTATTTTTATCAAGAATATAAATTTCTAATTCTGACTGTTTTTTTTCTGGACAAACTAATTTAATGAATTTTCTTGCAGATTTCTCATTTTCAACTACAAAAAGTTGAATGGATTTGATGATTTCTAAATTATATGGAGGAATAGATGTTGCCGGATTTGATTCTCCCAACAAACTAGGAATTAAATATAATTTAGCTTGATGTATCATTATAAATTGTATTTCTCGATGATTTTATCAGTTGCTTGATCAACTAATTCATAAACATGTTCAAAATCTGAAAGTTGACCATAATAAGGATCTGGAACAGATTCTTTTTTACCAAAAGCATCTTCTAAAAACAATTTGACTTTACTCTTCTGATTCTCATCAGAGGTTAATTTTTGTAAATCTTCTAAATTATTTTCATCCATTGCGTAAATTAGGTCAAACTCATCAAAAAATGATATAGAAAAATGTTGTGCACGTTGATATGTAATATCAACACCATGATTTTTTGCAACTTCAATACTTCTGTGATCTGGCAATTCGCCAATATGCCAATTGCCTGTACCAGCAGAATATATCTGATGATTTTTACCTACTTTGTGTTGTAAAATTCCTTCAGCCAAAGGCGAGCGACAAATATTTCCAAGACAAACCATTAAAATTTTCATCGAAGTAAAGTTATTTTATACGGTAAATTTTTTGCTTATTTCATCTACATAACCTTTGAAAATCTTATCAGTTTCTGATAAGTTTGTCACCGTTTTACAAGCGTGTAAAACGGTTGCGTGATCGCGGTTACCAATTTTATTTCCAATGTTTTGTAAAGAAGCTTTGGTGTATTTTTTTGCAAAAAACATAGCCAATTGTCTTGCTTGCACAACATCTCGTTTACGCGTTTTAGATTGTAATTGATCGATTGGAATTTTGAAATAATCACAAACTGTTTTTTGTATGTAATCGATAGAGATTTCTTTTTTAGAATGATTGATGAAATTCGTTAAGGTTTTCTCTACCAATTCTAAATTAATTTCTTTACGATTCAAGGTTGATTGTGCAATGATTGAGTTCAAAGAACCCTCAATTTCGCGCACATTCGCTTTTACATTATCTGCAATATAAGCCAAAACATCGTCTGGCATTTCGATACCATCATTACCAATTTTATGTTTGATAATTTCTAAACGTGTTTCGTAATTTGGCATTTGTAATTCGGCATTTAATCCCCATTTGAAACGAGAAATTAAACGTTGTTCCATATCAACCAAATCAGCAGGAGATTTATCAGAAGTTAAAATAATCTGATTCCCTTTTTGATGTAAGTGATTGAAAATATGGAAAAAAGCTTCTTGTGTTTTGGTTTTACCAGCCAAGAATTGTATATCATCAATAATCAAAACATCAATCATTTGGTAGAAATGTACAAAGTCGTTTTGACTTTTATTTCCTACAGAATTGATGAATTGCATTGTGAATTTTTCTGTTGAAACGTATAAAACTGTTTTTTCTGGATGTTGCTCTTTTATTTCTAAACCAATCGCATGCGATAAGTGTGTTTTACCTAAACCAACACCACCGTAAACAAATAATGGATTGAAAGAAGTTCCTCCAGGTCTTTTCGCAATTGCTTTACCCGCAGAACGAGCTAAACGATTAGATTCACCTTCTATAAAATTATCAAAATTAAGATTGTTGTTTAACTGAGAATCGATTTTTATTTTTTGTAATCCCGGAATGACAAATGGATTTACAACTTTACTCGTTTCTATGTTAAGTGGAGCATCAACCAAATTTGGTTTTACTTTCTCTTTATTAGTAGAAGGAATTTTTACAGTATCTGGATTTTGAATCTTGTTTTTTTGATTCATCACAATACTGTAAACCAATTTAGCATCTGGTCCTAATTGTTTATGCAAGGCACTTTTTAAGATAGAGATGTATTGTTCCTCTAACCATTCGTAGAAAAATTTACTTGGTACTTGAATGGTCAAAATATTTTCAACTAACTTAATTGGTTTTATGGGTAAAAACCAAGTATTGTATGCATCTTCTGCAATGTTATCGTGAATATATGAGAGACACTTATCCCAAACAGTAATTGCATTATTGTTCATTCCTTATTCTTAATTTTATAAATTTAACAGTTTTAGTATAACTAAAGGTTGACAATGAGGTGGTTGAGTTTTCATCATCATAGATGGCAAATATGTGGACAAAATTCTTATAAAAAAAATACTCTGCATATTGATTTACTTAAAAATTAATTGTATATAAAATTTATAATTTAATACGCAAATTTTTAGCAAAGCTTCTGCTAGTAAAGAATCAATAAATTTTTAATCATTTTTTTACTTATTTGATTTATTGTATTAATTGTTTAAAGACTTGAAAGCCAACTAAAAAACAAAGAATTTTAAGATTGTTATTAAAAATGAAATTGTTATTTTAATTATTGATAATGAACTGTTTATGGTTGTTTAATTGAAGTGAAAAACATGAAAATGTTAAATTTTTAATTGAAAAATATATGGACGATTAATTGTCAAATTAAGTAAAAAACTATAAATTTATTTTCTTCAGAAAATAGTTTAAATTTAAGATGAAAAGTTTAAAAGAAAGAATAGATCAGACCATTGTAAATGTTGCAGATTTTCCTTCTCCAGGAATCCAATATAAAGACATTACGCCTTTGTTTTTAAATGCTCAATTATCCAAAGAAATTGTGCAAGAATTTGTGTCAAAAGCGAAAGGAAAAGTTGACGTTGTTTGTGGAATTGAGAGTAGAGGTTTTTTGTACGGAATTCAAATTGCACATGAATTAAATGTTCCTTTTGTTCTGATTAGAAAAGCTGGAAAATTACCACCACCTACAATTTCGCAATCTTACGATTTAGAATATGGATCTGCGACAATAGAAGTTAATAAAAATTATCTAAAACCAGAAACAAGAGTGATGATACACGATGATGTTTTAGCAACTGGTGGAACTGCTGAAGCAACTGCGAAATTGGTAGAAAAGTGTGGAGCTAAAGTTACGCAGTTCTCGTTTATCGTTCAACTAGATTTTTTAAATGGTCAAGAGAAATTAGTAAAATATACAGATGATTTGGTGTATCTAACATCTTACTAAAATTTTATTTACAAAAATTACCTGACGTAAGTCAGGTTTTTTTATACCTTTATTCTAAGTAGAAATAATTTATATATCATGGAAAATAAAAAGCATAAATATGGGCAATTTGTTTGGACAGATCTAACTGTTGAGAATCCGACTGAATTAAAAGAATTTTATAAAGATGTTTTTGGTTGGTCAGAATTTGCGGTTGGGATGAAAGACGGTGATGAAGAATACAATGATTTTGCAATGATGATTGACGAGGAAACTCCAGCTGGTGGCGTTTGTACCAAAAGAGGCCAAAACAAAGAAATTCCTTCTCAATGGATTATGTACATTAATGTAGAAAATATCGATGAAAGTTTAGAAAAATGCTTACAGCTTGGTGGTAAATTGATTCATGAAAATAGAAAGAAAGATGGTTCTTTGCATTATGTAATTGTATCAGATCCTAAAGGTCATGTTTTTGGAATGGGTAAATTTGATTCGTGATGGCTCAAAATAAAACCATTTATACCAAAGAAAATGTTTTTGATTTTCTAGATAATTTAGAAAATGATCAAAAAAAAGCGGATAGTTTGATGTTGATAGAATTTATGAAAAAAGTTACAAATGAAGAACCTAAAATGTTTGGATCTTCTATTGTTGGTTTTGGTGAATATCATTACAAATACAATTCAGGGCACGAAGGTAATGCGCCTTTGTTAGGTTTTTCACCAAGAAAAAATGCTTTTTCTCTATATGTTTTTACTGGTTTGGATGAGCATCATAATTTATTAGAAAATCTCGGGAAGTTCACCATGGGAAAAGCATGTATTTATGTCAAAAAGCTAAGAGATATTAACGAAGAAGAATTAGAAAAAATCATGCAAGAAACTGTGAAATATTTGTCAGATAATTATGAAAGAATTTCTTGATAAAAAAAAACTTTGATTAACATTAATCAAAGTTTTTTTTTCTATAAAACGCGTAATCTGAAAACTTGTTCGTGATTCAGAAAGCCTTTCAGTTCATCCTTTTCTTTTAAAGCGCCAACTCCTTTTGGAGTTCCAGTGAAAATCAAATCACCTTTTTTCAACATAAAATATTTAGAAGCTTCGGCAATCAAAGTGTCGTATTTATACAACATATCTTGTGTGTTACCTTGTTGCATCCATTCTTCATTTTTCTTTAAACCAAAATCAAGATTATCCATTGGTAAATCGTGTTTAGAGAAAAATTTAGAAACGTAAGCAGAATTATCAAATGCTTTTGCTTTTTCCCAAGGATAACGTTGTTCTTTCAATTCGGTTTGTATATCTCTTGCAGTAAAATCAATTCCAAGTCCAACTTCTTCGTAATAACGATGCGCGAATTCTGGCTGAATCATTTTTCCAACTTTACAAATTTTTAGAACAACTTCTGTCTCGAAATGAATTTCTTTACTGAAATTTGGTATAACAAATAAAGTGGTTCTTAATAAAGCTGTATCTGGTTTAATGAAGAACATCGGTTCTTTTGGAATCTCGTTGTTCAATTCTTTTGCATGTTCTGCATAATTTCTTCCGACACAAATTATTTTCATTGGAAAGACGATTTTAGTTTGATTCTTGTAAAAACTTTTTTGGTGTAAAGTGGGAAATCAGCATTTTGTATCCAACTGTAATAACCTGGATCTTTAGAGAAAACTTCTGAAACTTTTTGACCTTTGTATTTACCAAATCCAATCACTTCTTCGTTTGCGTCATTCAATTGAATAAAACCAGCAAAATCAACTGTTTTTCTTTGTGATGAAAATTCACTTAAAAATTGATTATCGTTTTTTAGTTCATCGTATTTTTCTACCTGAGCTTTAAAAACTTCATAAGTTGCAATTGTATCTGCTTCGGCAGAATGTGCATTGTCCAAATCTTTATCGCAATAAAATTTATAAGCTGCCGATAAATTTCTTGGTTCTAATTTATGATAGATTACTTGCACATCGATTGGTCTGTGTTTGTCCAAATCAAAATCGATTCCGTTACGTAGAAATTCTTCTGCTAATAAAGGAATATCGAAACGATTCGAGTTAAATCCAGCCAAGTCAGAATTTTTCATCATTTCTTGTATCTGAGGCGCAATTTCTTTAAAAGTTGGTGCATCTTTTACATCTTCATCATAAATCCCATGAATAAGAGAAGATTCAACCGGAATTGGCATTTCTGGATTCACTCGCCAAGTTTTCACTTCCTTTTCACCGTTTGTAAGTGCTTTTACAATCGAGATTTCTACAATTCTATCTTTAGAGATATTAATTCCTGTTGTTTCTAAATCAAAGAAACAGATATTTTTTGTTAACTTCATTTGACAATTTCCTTTCTGTACAAAAGTGATATGATTATATAAAGTGCCATTATAAATGGTATGGCATAAATTTGATACGTAATTAATCCTACTAAACTAATCAATAAGAATACATATTTATAAGAATTTTCTTTCCACCCTAAACCTTTAAATTTTAGTGCAAATAAAGGAATGTTGCTAATCAATAAAAAACTACAACAAATGGTGATTAATGCAATGATGATCCAATCGTATTTTGGATTGATTAATCCATTGTTTTGTTGATAAATATAAAATAAAGAAAATAATAACAAGGTATTTGACGGAGTTGCTAAGCCTTTGAAATAAGTTGCTTGATCTTCGTCTAAATTAAATTTTGCTAATCGTAAGGCAGAAAACGCTGGCACAATTAATCCTAATAAAGATAATAAACTCAATTCTACTGTTCCTGTGTTGATGACATTTGGCGTATTGTTAAAATTCAATAATAGAACCAACATCATTAATCCAGGTGTAATTCCAAAAGAAATAACATCTGCCAACGAATCTAATTCTTTACCAATAGGAGAACTTACTTTAAGAGCTCTTGCTACCATTCCGTCTAAAAAATCTGCAACCAAAGAAATCGCAATCAATACAAAAATGGTGTAAATATCACCACCAGAAATGACTAAAATAGAAGCTAAAACACCACAACATAAATTGAGCAATGTGAATAGATTTGGTAAAGAAAATAATTTCATAAACAAATTTTGTTCAGACAAAAGTACAAACTTTCATTTCAAGCATCATAGAAATACAATAAAACCTTTATTTTTGAGTTTTAATTTTCGTTAGTATAAAATATTTTGAAAAAATCTATCTTCTTAATCAGCCTCTTATCGCAAGGATTTCTTTTTGCGCAATCTTCTCGTAAATATTCCAACGAATTCTTGAATATTGGTGTAGATGCAAGAGCTTTCGGTATGGGAAATGCGGTTGTTGCCAATATTGGTGATGTAAATGCTGCTTATTGGAATCCAGCCGGTTTGTCTGATGTGGTTTTTGATACTCAATTTTCTGCCATGCACGCAGAATACTTTCAGTCTATAGCAAAATACGATTATTTAGCAGCTGCTTTTCCTTTACAGAATAATTCGACTTTAGCCGTTTCTTTTTATCGTTTTGGGGTTGATGATATATTAAATACAACAGAACTTATCGACAATCAGGGAAATATAGATTACAATAAAATTTCTAAATTTTCTACCGCAGATTATGCTTTAGCAGCTTCTTATGCAGGTAATTTTTTTGGTAATAAAGATTTACAAGTTGGTGCAACTGCAAAAGTGGTTTATAGACATATTGGTAAATTTGCAAATTCTTTTGGTTTCGGAATTGATTTTGGTTTGCGTTACAAAACACAAGATGATTTTTATTTTGGTTTAATGGCTCGTGACATTACAACAACTTTTAATGTTTGGAAAATTAATTACGATAAATTAAGTCCAATAACGATTGATGAACCAAACTCTGATGGTCAAGTTACTTTAAATGATTTACCCGGAGAAGATATTGAGTTGACGATGCCGAAACTAAATTTAGGTGTAGCGAAATTATTTACCTTAAGTGATCGATTCAAAGTTTTGGGTGAAGTTGACCTAAATATGCACTTTCAAGAATCCAATGATGTTTTCTCTATGAAAGGTTTCAGTTTGTCACCAGCCGCAGGTTTTGAGGTTTCTTATGACGATATGATTTTTCTTAGAGGCGGAGTAAATAATTTTCAGAAAGAAATGCAGTTCGATGAAACCTATAAAAATACATTTCAGCCAAATGTTGGTGTCGGTTTCAAATACAAAGGAATTAGTGTTGATTATGCTTTAACAGATATTGGAGATCAGTCAGTTGCGATGTATTCCAATATATTTTCTGTCAAAGTTGACTTAAGTGAATTTAGATAAGCTTTATAATTATAAATCAATCAATTTATAATTATTCAATTATTTAGAAATCAGAAATAAAAAGCAAATTTAATCAAAACTTTTAATATAAAAATTTCGTAATCTGTTAACAAAACAGCTAAAAGCTTAGTATTTTTGCAAGGAAACAAACAAAAAACTAATAATGATCTCAAAAAATTATAATCCAATCGAGGAGGTTTTAGAAAAAATCAAACAAAAAGGAGGTTGGGTTAATGCACATTCACATTTAGATAGAGCATATTCATTAACAGCAGAAACATTTGCATTGTCAAATTCTTATCTTAAAGAAAAATGGCATTTGGTAGATGATATGAAGAGAAATTCATCTGTAGATGATATTTATTTCAGAATGGAGAAGGCGATTACGTATATGTTAGAGCAAGGTGTGCAAGCGATTGGTTCTTTTATAGATTGTGACGAGGTAATAGAAGATCGTTCTATACAAGCTGCACAACGTTTAAAAGATAATTACGGTAGTGACATTCAGATTCGTTTTGCAAATCAAGTGTTGAAAGGAGTTATTGATCCTAAAGCTAGAGAATGGTTCGATTTATCTTCAGATTTTGTAGATATTATTGGAGGTTTACCAGCAAAAGATTTTGGTAAAGAAGACGAACATTTAGATATTTTGATGTCAACTGCTAAAGCTAAAAATAAATTAGTTCATGTACATGTTGATCAATTTAATACAGATGAAGAAAAAGAAACCGAACAATTAGCAAGAAAAACAATCGAACATGGTTTGCAAGGCAAAGTTTCTGCGGTTCATTCGATTTCAGTTGCAGCTCATCCAAAAAAATATAGATACGAGTTATATGAATTGATCAAAGAAGCAAACATGAATATTATTTCATGTCCAACTGCTTGGATCGATCACAACAGAACAGAACGTTTAGCGCCATCTCATAATTCGGTAACGCCAGTAGATGAAATGGTTCCTAGAGGAATCAATGTAGCATTTGGTACAGATAACATTAATGATATTTACAAACCTTTTTCTGATGGACATTTATTAACAGAGCTCAGAGTAATGTTAGAATCATGTCATTATTACGATGTCGATTCGCTTGCGAAGATTGCAACTGATAATGGTTTAAAAGTTTTGGGAATAGAAAAATAATCATATTTTAGTAACTCGCTTTTTTCAAAGCGAGTTTTTTATAGCCACAAAAAAAGAAATTGTATGCAGTTACAAGTAAATAACGAAACTGATCGACTAAAAAGTGTAGTGCTTGGTATCGCAACTCATTTGGGTAAAGAACCAAGTCTGAAAGATGTTTTTGATGCAAAATCTTATGAAACTGTCGAAAGTCAAGATTATCCTAAAGAAATAGATTTGATTGATGAAATGACTGGTTTTGAAAAAGTCTTAAAAAAACATCAAGTAGAAGTGCTTAGACCAAATGATTTGATAGATGTCAATCAAGTTTTTGCACGTGATATAGGATTTGTAATCGAAGATAAATTTTTCTTATCGAATATAATTCCAGATCGAATAGAAGAACAAGAAGCAATTGATTTTATTGGTCAAAGTTTACCAGAAAGTCAATTTATTAGAATTCCAGAAGAAGTTTATGTAGAAGGCGGCGATGTTTTGGTTTGGAATGATTATTTATTTGTTGGGACGTATTTAGGAACTGATTTTAAGGATTATAAAACTGCAAGAACAAATATTCAGACAGTTGATTATTTACAACAAATGTTTCCGAATAAAAAAGTTGTTCCTTTTGATTTATACAAAGATGATCAAAATCCTTACGAAGGAATTTTGCATTTAGATTGTACTTTTCAGCCAGTAGGAAAAGATAAAGCGATTATTTATAAAGATGGTTTTAGAGATCCAAAAGAATATCAATTTTTAGTTGATTTATTTGGAGAAGAAAATCTTTTTCATGTAACCAAAGAAGAAATGTATTGGATGAATCCGAATGTTTTTTCTATTTCGCCAGAAATTGTTGTTTCTGAAGCTAATTTTACAAGATTAAATCAGCACATTCAAGACAAATGGAATATTTTAGTAGAACCAATTGCTTACAGACAAGTTTCTAAAATGGGTGGATTATTAAGATGTTCAACTTTACCATTATTTAGACAAAATGAAAAATAAACAATATACCAATACCATTTTGATGGTAGAACCTGTCGCTTTTTATTTTAATGATCAGACAGCGGTCAATAATTATTTTCAGCAAAGACCAGAAATTACTGCAGATGAAATTCAAGCAGAAGCGTTAAAAGAATTTCAGAGCATGGTTTCTCAATTGCGTTCAAAAGGTGTAAATGTCATTACGATTCAAGATACATTAAAACCTCATACACCAGATTCTATTTTTCCTAATAATTGGATTTCTTTTCATGAAAATGGTGATGTTGTTTTATACCCGATGTTTGCTAAAAATAGGAGAGAAGAGCGTAGAGAAGAAGATGTTTTTTCTTTGTTAGAAGATAGAGGTTTTGTGATAAAAGATATCATCGATTATACGGAAGCGGAAGAAGATGAGATTTTTTTAGAAGGAACTGGAAGCATAATTTTAGATCGAGTAAATCAGAATGCTTATGCTGCAATTTCTGGAAGAACAGATGAAGAATTGTTTATAGAATTTTGCGAAGATTTAGAATATTCACCTGTTTTTTTTAGTGCAAACCAAACAGTTGGTGAAGAAAGATTGCCAATTTATCATACCAACGTTATGATGTGCGTTGCAGATGAATACGCAATTATTTGTTTGGATAGTATTGATGACAAAAAGGAAAAGAAAATGCTTGCGGATGTCTTGATAGAATCTGGTAAAGAGATTATCACCATTACAGAAAAACAAATGCATCAATTTGCGGGTAATATGTTGCAAGTTGGTGGTTTGGGGCAAAAATATTTGGTAATGTCGCAAACAGCTTTCAATTCGTTAGATAAAAATCAAGTAGAATCGATTGAAAAATACAATCAAATTATTGCAGTTGAGATAGATATGATAGAAAAATTAGGTGGAGGAAGTGCTCGTTGCATGATGGCTGAGGTTTTTCTACCTAATTAATTTATTGATTTTCAGTTAGTTAAATTCGTTGTTTTATCAATAAAAATTGTTAAAATATAATTGTTTGATATTCAATACTTTTGTTTATATTTGATTATGCAAAAAATGGATATCATAACTCAAAATGAGCAACTTAAGAATTATTCTAAAATTTCGAATGTTCATGAATTTGTTCAACGTTTCCGATTGGTGAAAAAGAATGATCGATACAATTTGGCAATTCATCAATATGATTTAAAATGTTTTGCTTTTTTGTTCGCTGATTTTTGGATAGAAGATTTAAAACTAGAAACTGTTTTCGATAAAAACACCAAAGTTTTTGAAGAGAATAGAATCAAATTTTCTAACTTTTTTTTAGATGAGTCTTTTTCTAAAGATCATTTGATTATAAATTTGAATGGTTATTTTTCTGATTTAGATTTTTATTTTTATTCAGAAAACGAAATTTTGATGTTGGATTACATTCATAAAGATCAATTACAAAATGTATTTGATGTTTTATTGAAAGAAACAGATTGTCAATTTAGAAGTCGTTTGATGACCGAATTGTTAATTAATTTGAGTTTTGCAGAAATGGATTAGAATTTTCCTGTAAATTTTAATAAACATAAATTTAGAAATACAATTTCGGTCTCGAAGTTGTATTTTGCTTTTTATATGAACTATAATTTTATTGCGCCATATTATCAATTTGTGAGTCGATTGGTTTATGGGAAATCCTTAATAAATGCACAATTAGATGCAAAACAATTTATCAAAAAATCTGATGTTGTATTGATTGTTGGTGGTGGAGATGGAGAAGTTTTAAAGGAATTTCAGAAACTTGATTTTCAGAAATTGTATTTTGTAGATTCATCAGAAAAAATGATTCAATTAGCAAAAGAAAAAGTAAACGATGATCGAATTCAATTTTTATGTTTAGATATTTTTAATGCTCAATTCGATAATGATTTTGATGTAATCATTTTACCTTTTTTGTTAGATAATTTTTCTCAAAAGGAATGTGATATAATTATCAAAAAGTTGATAAGTCAACTTAAAACAATTTTAATCGTTGTCGATTTTACAGAAAACCCAAATTTTTGGCAAAGAATAGTTTTGAGGCTGATGTATTTTTTCTTTCGAATTTTTTCTAAACTTCAAGTGAAATCAATTCCAGAAATAGAAAAAACAGTGCAAAAAAATGGATTGATAAAAATTTACCAATCCACCAGATTCTATCAATTTATAGAAACTAAAGTTTATCAAACAAACTAATTATTTTCTTTCTGTAATAAATTTTTCTTTTGGTTGTCTAACTTTTTTTAGATTAACTAACCAATCACCTTCATCATGTCGCTTACCAAGCGCGAGGATGGTTTGTGATTTTAGACCTCTTTCTTTTAAACCTAAATAAGCATCTAACTGATCATTTACAAAACCTTCCATTGGTGTGCTATCAACTCTCAATTCTGCTGCTGCGGCAATTGCAATCCCAAAAGAGATATAAGATTGTTTGCCTGCATGTGCAGCTTGTTGCTCTTCAGTAAAACTAAATAATTGTTGTTTTAGTCCGTTTTTATATTCATCAGTCGCAGTTAAAGGTAAACCACGTTCTGTATTCATGTGATCGAAAATCGCATCAATACGTTCATCTGTGTATTTATCCCAAGATGCGAAAATTAATAAATGAGAACTGTCTAGAATTTGTGATTGACTGTAAGCAATCGGAAAAATATTTTTCTTATCTTCTTGATTAGAAATGACAAAGATTTCGAAAGGTTGTAAACCAGATGACGAAGGAGCTAAATGAGTAGCTTCTAAGATTTGATCAATTAAATGTTGATCCACTTGTTCACCATTCATTCTTTTGGTTGCATATCGCCATTTTAAACTATCTAATAATTCCATAAATTTTTTTACTAATCTAATTTTTATTATTGATTCTTTTCTTGATGTAAATCAAGTTACTTAGATAAATGATCCAAAAGCATTTCTGCTGTTGCAGGATTTGTTGCTAACGGAATATTGTGTACATCGCATAAGCGTAAAAGCATATTTACATCTGGTTCGTGCGGATGTTTTCCCATTGGATCTCTAAAGAAAAATACCATATTGGTTTTACCTTCAACTACTCGAGCTGCAATTTGTGCATCACCACCAAGAGGACCAGAAAGCATTGGTGTGACATTTAAACCAACATTTTCTATGTATTTACCCGTTGTACCAGTTGCAATTAGTTGTATATTATTGGCATCAAGAACATCTTTGTGTTTCATAATAAAATTCACCATTTCGGCTTTTTTACCATCGTGTGCAATAAGTGCTATTTCCATGATTTTTCTGTTTCTTTGTTTAATTAAGAAATACTAACTTTGCGTAAAGTTAATTCCAATTTTTAGGAATTTATCAATTTGAAGAGAAAGAAAATGGATTTTTTTGTATTAAAAATTAAAGATAAAAAACAACTTACCAACGATTCAGTTCAATTATTTTTTGATGTTCCTGAAGAATTACACGAAAAATTTGATTTTAAAGCTGGTCAATACCTTACTTTAGATGTTTTAGAAGAAAGACGAGATTATTCGATCTGTACTTCTCCCTTAAATAAAGAATGGGCAATTGCGATAAAAGCAACTCCAAATGGTAAAATATCTAATTATTTGGTGAATGAACTTAATGTTGGAGATGAATTAAAAGTTTCTACTCCGCATGGTCGATTTGTAATTCCATCAAAACCAAACGAGAAAAGAACTTTGTTAGGATTTGCTGCTGGTAGCGGGATTACACCAATTATAAGTATGATAGAATATACTTTGCAAACAGAAATTTGGGTTAATTTTTATCTATTTTTTGGAAATAAATCATCGGCAGATGTCATGTTTAGAGAAAAATTAGACGAGCTGAAATTAAAATATCCTAATAATTTACACATCTTCAATTTTTATACAAATGATCCGCAAGAAGATTGGATTTTTAATGGAAGAATTGATCGAGCGAAATTCGATTTGATTTTAAATCAATTAGTTGATATTAATGAAGTTGATGAAGCTGTAATTTGTGGTCCAGAACAAATGATTTTTGAACTTGCTAAAGCAATTAACGAAGCAGGAATTGTTCAAAAACATATCCATTTCGAATTGTTTAATCCATTAACAAGTCCAGAAACTGTTTTTCCAGATGAAAAAGATCAAGTAGAAACGGTTGAGGTTACGGTTGTTTTAGATGACGAAACACATCAAATTACTTGGCATAAAGAAAAAAATCTGATTGATGCCTTATTAGATGCCGATATCGATGCGCCATATTCTTGTAAAGGTGGAATTTGTAGTAGTTGTTTATGTAAAGTTGTAGAAGGTAAAGTTACAATTGGCGATAACTTTGTTCTAACAGATTCTGATTACGAAGATGGTTTAACTTTAGCATGTATATCAAGACCTAAAACATCTAGTTTAACTATTGATTTTGATGCAGTTTAATACTTTTATGTAAAGTTTATATTTAATTAACTGTCTTGATTTTTTTAAGACATAATTATGATTATTAACTTACGAAAAAATAGATTATTTATAGTATATTTACACAAAATTTGATTATGGTAGAAGATTCAGTAAAAACAAGTAATTACGAAATCGTAAAACAGGTATTTACAAAATTCTTAGAAGATAATGGTCATCGTAAAACGCCAGAAAGATATGCAATTTTAGAAGAGATTTATTTTACAGATGATCACTTTGATATTGATATGTTGTATATCAAAATGAAAAATAAAAAATACCGTGTAAGTAGAGCTACTTTATACAATACAATCGAATTGTTGATGGAGGCAAGGTTGGTTCGTAAACATCAATTTGGTGATCAACAAGCGCATTATGAGAAATCATATTTCGATAAAAATCACGATCATATTATTTTAACCGATTCTGGTGAAGTATTAGAATTTTGTGATCCTAGAATTCAAACAATCAAGAAAACAATCGAAGAGATTTTTAATATTACAATAGAAAATCACTCATTATATTTTTACGGTAAAAAGAACAACTAGAATTTGATGAAATATATTTCATTGTTGTTGTTTTGTTTCTGCTTTTCATTTGCTTTAGCACAAAACAAACCTGGCAAGTCTAAATTAAAAGTGCTGAAGAACGATATGATTCAGCGTGATGCTGATAAATACAAAGGAAATCCGTTATTTACAGGGAATCTATTGTTCGAACACGAAGGCACAACTTTGGCTGCTGATAGCGCCGTTTATTATCAAAAAGAAAATTTTATTGTTGCTTGGTCAAACGTTCGTATTGTACAACAAGATAAAACGATTACAGGTGATTATGTTGAATACGATGGCAATACAACAATTGCTAAAGTAAAAGGTCGTGCACAATTTTCTGATCCTCAAAATACGATTACTGCTAATGAAATGGAGTATAATCGAACCACAGAAATTGCAACCGGAATCGGAAATGTCTTGATGATTAGTCCAAATCAGAGAATAGAAACTGAATGGATGACTTATAATCGAAAAACAGGAATTGCTCATTCTAACAAATTTGTAAAAGTGACTGGTTCTGATGGTTCTGTAACAGAAACTAACGGAATAACTTATAACACCAATTCAAAATCTGCTGATTTTGGTTCTGATGTTTATATAACCAATCAAGATTATTTGATTTTCTCTAAAAGCATGTCAAATAATCAAACAACTGGAGAAACAATCTTTCGCGACTATAGTAAGATAACCAATCGTAAAAATCCAGGTCAATACATTATTACAACCAAAGGAAAATTTAATAAAACAACTGGACAAGCAGAATTATTTAATCGCTCACAAGTTTTTAGTGATGGTAAAATGATTACTGCAGATTCACTTTATTATAATGAGAAAACTGGTTTTGGTAAAGCTTTAGGAGATATTTTAATAGATGATCCGAAAGAAAAAAGATACATCAAGGGCAATTATGCCGAAGCTTATAAACATTTAGATTCGGCTTTTGTTACAAAAAATGCTTACGCAGTAAAGGCTTTTGAAAAAGATTCTTTTTACATTCATGCAGATACATTAGTTGCTGTAAGAAGAAAAGATTCTACCAGTTTGGTTCGTGCATTTCATAAAGCAAGGTTTTTTAAATCTAATGTTAATGGAAAAGCAGATTCATTGGTTTTTAATCAGAAAAATGGTGTTTTAGAACTAATTAAAGATCCAATCGTTTGGAGTGGAGAAAGTCAAATTACAGGTGATGTAATTTATGGTTATACCAATCCAGAAACAGAGAAATTAGATTCGCTTTATGTTTTAGGGAACGGATTTGCTATTGCAAAAGTAGATTCTTTGAAAGATAATGAATACAATCAAGTTAAAGGAAGAAAGATTTTAGCATACTATTTAGACAATAATCTAGATTATGTTAGCGTTGAAGGTAATGCGATGGGATTGGCTTATATGGACGAAGAAGATCCTAAAACCAAAGAAAAAGATCGTGTGGGGATTAATCATTCTACTTGTGGAATGATTGAAGCTGATATTGTTGGGAAAGAACTATACATTGTTGCATGTCGAATTCAATCTAATGGAAAATTATATCCAGAGTCAGAATTTCCAGAAGAATTTAGGTATTTACAAGGTTTCAATTGGAGAGGTAACGAAAGATTACTTCATTGGAAAGATATTTTTTTAGATTTTATTCCACCAAAAGAACCGGATATTGATGAAAATAAAACACCATGAGAAAATTTACACTTTTTATAATACTAATCTTATTTACCAATTGCTATTCTTATAAATTGATAGATCCTACACAAGAAGTTTTGTCTGAAACTGCTACAACTCCAGCTAATAGAAGTGGTGTATCGAGAGCTTTGAAGTCAGATCAAACAATGCGAACAAAAGAAAACGTAGTTGCACAAACTAGAGCTAAAAATGCAAATGATAATCCGACTTTAAGTTCTGATAAGGAACTGGTAAAAAAAGGAAGTGCAAATGATACAGTACAACCAAAGGGAATTGCAGGAGATATAAAACTGTATTTAAAACCAAATGGTTATTACAAAATCTACTCTAAAGATAAACAATATTCAATCATTGCTACAAAATGGGAAGGTGATACCTTGGTTGCTCATCCTAAAAAGAAAGAGAACGAAGTGTTGAAATTTCATAAAAATGACATTGATTTGAATGCAATGTACGCTAGAAAATTTAGTAAAAGAAGATCTGATATTTTAACTGTCGGAGCTTATGCTGCAGGTCTTACAGCTGTAATTTTATTATTGAAATAAATGGATTCATTAAAAAGTAATTTTTATAAATACCAAGCCCAGACGACCAACTTTGCTTCAGGTTTTGAAGTTGATTATGCAAAAGGTTCTTACATTTATGGTAAAGATGGTAAGGCTTATTTAGATTTTGTAGCTGGCGTTTCTGTGAATACTTTAGGACATTCTCATCCTAAAATAAATCAAGCGATTATAGATCAAGTGAATCGTTACATGCATGTTGCGGTTTATGGTGAATATGCACAAGAACAACCAGTTGAATTGTGTAAAAAATTAGTTGCAAATACACCAGAAGGATTAGATCAAGTTTATCTTGTGAATTCTGGGACAGAAGCAGTTGAAGCTTCTCTAAAGTTGGCTAAAAGATATACTGGTCGTCAAGAAATAATTTCATTTCATAAAGCTTATCATGGGAATACACATGGTTCTTTAAGTGTTTCTGGTGACGAACGTAAGAAAGCAGCTTTTCGTCCATTATTGCCAGAAGTTTATTTTATTGATTTTAATAAAGAACAAGATCTTAATAGAATCACTGAGAAAACAGCTGGTGTTATTGTTGAAACAATTCGTGGTGCTTCAGGATTTCATCTTCCAGAAAATGATTATTTATTAAAATTAAAGAATCGATGCGATGAAGTTGGTGCGTTATTAATTTTTGATGAAATTCAGCCAGGTTTTGGTCGTACAGGAAAGTTATTTGCGTTTGAACATTATAAAGTTACACCACATATTGTTACAATGGGAAAAGGAATGGCGAGTGGTTTACCAATTGGTGCTTTCATGAGTTCTAACGAAATCATGGGAACTTTGAAAGAAAATCCGCAATTAGGTCATATTACAACTTTTGGTGGAAATCCTGTAATTGCTGCAGCTGCAAATGCTTTGCTAGATGAATTGTTAACGACTGATTTGATGAATGATATCGATCGTAAAGAAGCATTATTTCGTCAACATTTAGTACATCCAAAAATCAAAAAAATTAATGGTCGAGGTTTGATGTTAGCACCTTTGTTATCGTCACCAGACTATACTTTACGCGTTGCTGCAGAATGTATGAACAGAGGTCTGATTTTATTTTGGTTGATGTACAGTATAGAAAATCTTAGAATTACACCACCAATTAATATTTCTGATGAAGATATAATTAAAGGTTGTGATATTATTAAACAAGTTTTAGATGATTTAGAAGAATAAATTCATTAGTTATTAATATAGAATAAAAAAGTTCGATTGATTTTCAATCGAACTTTTTGTTTTTAGTTATCTGTTTTTTCAACAATACCAGTTTCTTTATTTTTTATAAATTTTCGGTATTGTTTAATATTCATTTTATAATCTTTTTTCGTAGGACGATAAATGATTCTTAGAGTTGTATCATTTGTAAGATAAGATTGTGCCCAGTTTAAGAAAATAAAGAATTTATTTCTAACACTCAAAATCAACATCAAATGTAAAAACATCCAAACAAACCAAGCTAATCGCCCTTGGAAAGAGAATTTTGGTAAATCTACAACAGCTTTGTTTTTACCAACTGTCGCCATAGAACCTGGATCTTTGTACTCAAATTGTGTCATGTTTTCTGGTTTAACACCCTTTGCAAAATTCTCAAAGTTTTTAGCTAGATTCAATGCCTGATTCAAAGCAACATTTGCTAATTGTGGATGTCCGCCAGGATAATTTGGCGTTTCCATATAAGCAATATCACCAATTGCAAAAATATTATCAGTCCCATTTACTTGATTTAATCTATTAACTGGAATTCTATTTCCTCTCTGTAATTGTTCTTTTTCTAATAAACCAGAAGGTACATTTCCAGTAACTCCAGCAGCCCAAATTAAGTTACGTGTTTTGATTTTTCGTCCATCTGCTAATTCAATTACGTGTCCATCAAAAGTAGTTACACGTGCATCTGTCCATACATTTACACCCATATCTTCTAAAAACTCTCTAGATTTTTTCTGAGAATCTTTAGACATTGGACCTAATAATTCTGGTCCACCTTCTAATAAATAAACCTTTAATTGAGAAAAATCAATATCAGGATAATCTTTTGGTAGAACATGTGTTTTTAGTTCGATAATCGAACCTGCCATTTCTACTCCAGTTGGTCCTCCACCGACAATTACAATATTCAAAATTTCTTCTAATTCTTCTGGTGTAGAAGAATAAGCGCTTTCGAAATTGGTTAATAATCTGTTTTGGATCGTCATGGCTTCGTACGTAGATTTCATAGGAAAAGCATTCTCTTCTATGAGTTGATTTCCAAAGAAATTCGTTGTACAACCTGTTGCAATTACTAGATAATCATAAGAAAAACGTCCGATTGTGGTCTCGATTTCGTTGTTTGCTTTGTCAATATTTAATACTTTAGTCAAACGAACAGAAACGTTTTTACTTTTCTGAAAAATCTTGCGTAAAGGAAAAGAAATACTAGATGGTTCTATCCTCGCAGTTGCAACTTGATAAAATAATGGTTGGAATTGATGAAAGTTATAGCGGTCTATAAGTGTAACTGAAAAATTTGGATTATTATTTAATTTTCTAGCTAGTCTTAACCCTGCAAAACCAGCTCCAATGATCACAATTTTTTTCTTTTCCATTGAACACTTAATTTATTCACAAAAATACAACTTTTCTATACCTTAAAAAAATATTAAGATTAGATTATTCTATCATAAAACATGTTATTTGACAGAAGTTTGGTTAATTTTGCTTCTTAATTTTTTACTCATGGCATTACTTTTTAATCCTATAAATATTAATCAATCGATTGCACTAAAAAATCGAATTGTTATTTCTCCAATGTGTCAATATTCTGCAATTGATGGATTTGCTAATCATTGGCATTTGGTTCATTTAGGTTCAAGAGCTGTTGGTGGTGCAGCTGCAATTATACAAGAAGCTACAGCAGTGACAGAAAATGGTAGAATTTCTTATGGTGATTTAGGAATTTGGAAGGATGAACACATTGATAAACTAAAAGAAATTACTCATTTTATTAAAGAAAATGGTGCAGTTCCTGGAATTCAGTTAGCACATGCTGGTAGAAAAGCAAGTACAGAAAAACCGTGGATTGGTCGTACACAAATTGCAATAGATCAAGAAAATGGTTGGCAAACTGTTGCTCCGTCAGAAATACCATTTAATTCGACAGATTTTTTACCAAAAGAATTAAGTATTGATGAAATTCAAGCTTATACCAAAGCATTTGTAGATGCAACGAAAAGAGCAATTACAGCTGGTTACGAAATTATAGAATTACATGGTGCTCATGGTTATTTAATTCATCAATTTTTGTCACCTTTAATTAATCAACGTTCAGATGAATATGGTGGGAGTTTTGAAAATAGAACTAAATTCTTAATCGATATCGTTAAAGAAGTTAAAAAAATATTGACAACTCAATCTCTTTGGGTTAGATTATCTGCAACAGATTGGGCGGAGAACGGTTGGGATCTTGAGCAAACGATAGAACTAAGTAAAATTCTTAAAAATTTAGGTGTTGATGTGATAGATGTTTCTAGTGGAGGCGGAGTTGCTGAACAGAAAATTAGCGAGGGTAAAAATTATCAAGTTCCATTTGCAGAAGCTGTAAAAAAAGAATCAGAAACAATTGTTGGTGCTGTAGGTCTGATTTTTGATGCTCAACAAGCAGAAAAAATTTTACGAGACAATCAAGCAGATCTTATTTTGATTGGGCGCGAATCTTTACGTGATCCTTATTTTCCTTTACATGCTGCTAAAGAATTGGGCGTTGATTTGGATTGGCCTAATCAATATGCACGTGCAAAAAATAACCATTATTTGTAAATGAAGCTAAATAAAATACATCATATTGCAATAATCGCAAGAGATTATCAAGTTTCTAAACATTTTTATACAAGTATTTTAGGTTTTGATATTTTACAAGAAATTTATAGAGAAGAAAGAAAATCGTATAAACTAGATTTAGCTTTAAATGATGATTATCTGATAGAACTTTTTTCATTCGAAAATACACCAGAAAGATTATCTAGACCAGAAGCCTCTGGTTTACGTCATTTAGCATTTGAGGTTGATGATGTTGAAATTACACGAATAGAATTGATTAATAAAAAGATAAATTGCGAACAGATCCGAGTAGATGAATTTACAAATAAGAAATTTTTTTTCTGTTCAGATCCAGACAATTTACCATTAGAGTTTTACGAAAAATAAACATGAAGAAAAGTATATTAGCTCTTGCTATTGGCGCGCTCGGAATAGGAATGACTGAGTTTACAATGATGGGAGTTTTAGAGAATTTTGCATCAGATATGAAAATTTCTATTCCAGAAGCAGGACATTTCATTTCTATTTATGCATTAGGAGTTTTTATTGGTGCGCCAACTTTGGTAATGTTAACTGCAAAACAACCAGCGAAGAAAGTTTTGATGTTCTTTATGTTGTTGTTTACAATTTTTAATCTGTTTTTTGCTTTAGCACCAAATTATCTTACATTGATGATTGCTAGGCTTTTTTCTGGTTTACCACATGGTGCTTATTTTGGTGTCGGAACTGTTGTTGCAGCTTATTTGGCTCCAAAAGGAAAAGAGGCAAGTTACATTTCTTACATGTTTGCTGGTTTAAGTTTGGCAAATTTAGTAGGCGTTCCGATTGGTACTTATATCGGACAAGTTTTTAGTTGGCGTATTTCATTTGCTTTAATTGCTGTGATTGGTTTATTAGCAATCGGATCAATTTATGCATGGATTCCAAAAATAGAATCAGAACAAAAAGAGTCATTAACTTCCCAATTAAAATTCTTTTTAACATGGAAAGCTTGGACGTTAATTGTCATGATATCAATTGGTACAGCAGGTTTATTTGCATGGATAAGTTATATATCACCATTGGTAACACAAGTAGGTGGATTAGCAGTTTCTCAAGTTCCGATTATTATGGTTTTGGTTGGATTAGGAATGTTTATTGGGAATCTAATTGGAGGGAAATTATCCGATAAAATTTCGCCAAACAAAGCAGCGATCGTTAGTTTTTCTACGATGTGTATCATATTATTAATTAATTTTATGATTGTAGAAATTCCGTTTGTCAATTACATTATGTCATTTTTAACTGGTTTGGTTGCCTTTACAATTGGCTCACCAATTCAGATGATGTTGATAAACAATGCAAAAGGTTCAGAAACATTAGCTGCAGCAGCTGGACAAGCAAGTTTTAATCTAGGAAATGCTTTAGGTGCATTTTTAGGTGGTTTACCAATTATTTGGGGATTTGGTTATACTTCTCCTTTAATTGTCGGTGCAATTATGGCGTCATTTGGTGCAATTATTGCCATCATTTTTTATATAATCAACGAAAAAAATAATGGAAAAGCGAACATTAGGAACAACTGATTTGCAAACTTTACCAATCATTTTTGGTGGAAATGTTTTTGGTTGGACTTTAGACGAAACCGAATCTTTTAGAATTTTAGATGAATTTATTGATCTTGGTTTTAATATGATAGATACATCAAATAATTATTCTCATTGGGTGGAAGGAAATATAGGAACAGAATCTGAGAATATTATTGGTAATTGGTTAAAATCTAATGGTAAAAGAGAGCAAATCATTATCGCTACAAAAGTTGGTGGTCGAAATTTTATACAAAAGAAACCTAATACCAAAAAAGAACACATTTTAAAAGAAGTTGAAGAATCTTTGATACGTTTAAATACAGATTATATCGATTTGTATCAAACACATTATGATGATGAATCGACGCCTTTAGAAGAAACTTTATCGGCTTATGATAAATTATTAAAAGATGGTAAAGTAAGATTTATTGGTGCTTCTAATATTACAGCCATTCGATTGAAAGAATGTCTAGATAAAGCAGATAAATATAATTTACCTCATTATCAAACTCTTCAACCAGAATACAATTTGTATGATAGACAAAAGTTTGAAGAATTTTTATTGCCAGTTTGTGAAAGTTATGATTTAGCGGTTTTGCCTTATTATTCTTTAGCAAGTGGTTTTTTGACTGGCAAATACAAAACAGAAGAAGATCTTGATCAAAGTTTGAGAGGTAAAAATATAGAGAAGTATTTAACTCCGAAAGGCGAAGCTATCATCAAAGCTTTGACTTTTTTATCAGAAAAATACCAAGTGAGTATTGCTGCAATATCGCTTAATTGGTTAATGAATCAGAAAATGGTTGCTGCACCAATTGCTTCAGCTACAAAAAGTCATCATTTGAAAAGTTTTGTAGAAGCAGCAAATCTAAAAATGGCTGCAGAAGATTATAAGTATTTAGCTGACACAAGTTCTATTCAATAAATCAATAAAAAAGTTTTGAGTTTTTTGTAGAAGTTTCATTTATTTAAATTAACTTTGTATTTCAAAGTACTTTATATGTCAGATCCAATAAGTAATTTAAACGAGATTAAACAGATGATGAAACAATCATCTAAATTCACTAGCATCAGTGGATGGAGTGGTGTATGGGTGGGCTGTGTTGGTTTTGTAGCCAGTTTTTTCGCAAATCGTTTCATTAATAATCTTAGCAGTTTTGATGAAAATGAAGTAAAACAATTAGAATGTAATTTGTTTATTTTAGGAATTGTTGCTTTGGTTGTGGCTCTTGTTGGTGGATTGTTCTTTATTAATCAAAAAACGAAAAAAGAAGGTCAACATATTTTTTCATTTGCAGGAAAAAAAATCATTTTCAAGTTTTTTCAACCTTTATTGATTGGTGGAGTTTTGATTTTGACACATATTTATCAAGGTTATTTGGATCTAATTGCGCCTTTTACTTTACTATTTTATGGTTTCAGTTTACTTTTTGCAAGTACAGATACGGTTAAAGAAATGAAGTTTTTAGCCTATTTATTCATTCTTTTAGGATTAGTTTCAGTTTTTTATCCAAATCATAGTTTGCTTTTCTGGACAATTGGTTTTGGAGCTTTGCATCTTGTTTTTGGATTAATATTTCTGATTAAATACGACTTAAAAAAGTAATAATGAATCTGAATATAGAAGGTTTAAATAAAATTTTTGATAATCGTATTCGCGTTGGAATTATGAGTGCTTTGGTAATGAATGATGAATTGTCTTTTAAAGAATTAAAAGAAGTTCTAAATCTTACCGATGGTAACTTGGCTTCGCACATCAAAACATTAGAAGATAATCAATATTTGGTTGTTCAAAAAGGGTTTATTGGTAAAAAAACAAATACAACGTATAAGATTACCAAAATTGGTAGAACTGCATTTGAACAACATATCGCATATTTAGAAAAATTAATTGCTCAAATGAAGCAATAATTTTTTTGTCAAACAACTTTGTAATTCAAAGTGCTTTTTAAAATATAATATAAAAATATGAAAAACTTAAGATTAAAAACCATGTTGTTTTTGTATGATTTTTCATCAAAATTATACGCAAAACTATTCAAATTCAATCAAGAACCTTGGGGATTGACTAAAGAGGATTTGAACCAATTTCCGGTCGGAAGTTTAGGGAAAGAAATGGCAAATTTTTATTATTCTAATGGTTTTGATGTCATGCCTAAATTAGAAAATCACGATGTTTTCCATATCATTACCAATACAGGTACAGAAATACAAGACGAGATTGCAATGCAATATTTGCTTTTCGGTAATGGAAAAGTAAGTTTATATTTATTGGCAATGATTTTTATAGGGACAACTTTGTATCCAGAATATTTGTCGTATTTCAGAGCTAATTACTACAAAGGAAAATCATTTGCAAGGTTTTACGATGTAGAGTATAAGGATTTATTAAACGAAAATTTAATCTTTTTGCAAGATAAAATATCGTTACAAAAATTACCAAGACCAATTATTTAAAATTGAGAATATTTAATAGTAAACAAATCAAAACTATTTATATTTTTGCCGAACTATATACATGAGATAAATTTATGAAAAAACTAGTCATAGCAAGTGTTCTACTTTGCTTTACAAGTTGTGCTTTGATTATTGATGGAACGAAGTACAAAGGTAAAATTGTGGTTGAAAATCACCCTAAAGCAGAAATATTTTTTAATGAACAAAAAATAGGCGAGGGAACTGCAGTTTCTAAATTCAAGAGAAACAAGAAGTTGATTATTAACGTGAAAGAAGAAGGCTGTGAAACCAAACAAATCGTTTATCCAACAAGGTTTAAACCTGGTTTATTCATTGTTAGTGCTGTTCTTTGGGGTGGAATTGGTGGCGGAATAGACGCTGCAACTGGTGCTTCTTTTGAGCCAAACTTTAAGAAAGATTCAACAATTCAGAAAGTTAATAGTCAGAATTTTATATTCAAAGTAGATTATAGCGAATGTAAGAAATAAGCGAAACGTTAGAAAAGCATCACTTGTGATGCTTTTCTTTTTTTTAAGTTAGTTTAATTCTATAATACTTCCTTTTTCGTCATCTTTTGTGATGGATAAAGCGACTGGAATTCGGTCTTTTAATTCTTCTACATGAGAAATAATCCCAACAATTCTGTTTTCTTTCTGTAAACTCAATAAAGTTTCAAAAACTACATTTACCGCATCAGAATCCTGTGTTCCAAAGCCTTCATCAATAAAAAAGAAATTCTTATCCGATTGCGCATTTGTTTGCACACTTTCTGCTAAAGCCAAAGCTAAACTCAAAGAAACCTGAAAAGATTGTCCGCCAGAAAGCGTTTTTACACTTCTACTTTTTCCTTCATTTAGATAGTCGATAATTTCAAAATCGTTGGTTTCATTTATTTGTAAACTCAACTGATTTCTAGTCATTCGATGAAAACGAATATTCGCATTTTCGCAAAGTTGTTTTAGATAAATAGACGAAACGTATTGCACAAAACCAGCTTTGTAAAATAAGTTTTGAATAGTTTTTAGATTCTCTGCTCGTTTCTGTAATTTTTCTAAATTTTTTAGTAATTCTTTCTTTTCTTCAAAAGATTTTTTCAAACGAATAATTTCTGTTTTTAATTCGATGACTAACTCAGTTTTTTGTTTTAAAATATTTTCTTTTTCAACTAATAGTTGTTGTTCTGTTTCAAATTGTTTGGGATCAAAAGTTCGATTGTTTAATTTACTTTCTAATTCTTTGATACTATTTTTTAAATTTTCATAATTAATATTAAATTGTTCAATTTCATATTTTAAAGTTGTTTTATCTAAATTAAAATTTAAAATATTTTTCACTTCTTCAATAGAATAGATTTCTTCACTTTTCAATGCAGAATGAATTGAATCTTGATTAATTTTTAATTCTTCATTTAGTTCAGAAATTGTTTTTTCTGTTAATTCAATTGATGTTTTTTGAGCAGAAATTTTCGGATTTAAAGCATTTAATTGTTCATTTAAAAAACTGAAATCTTTCTCAATTTGAGCGTTTTTTTGATTTAAAATTCTAAGTTTTTCAGTTAGATTTTCAATAGTTTCATTTTCGTAATCAGAATATTTCAAAACTTTTAGCAAAGAAGTATTTTGTTTAATTTTTGTTTCTAATTCAATTTCTTCACGCTTTATTTTTTCTAATTCTTCATTAAATCTCTCCACTTTTTTTCGAGAATTTTCTAATTTCTCTCTTAACTCAAAACTTATTTTTGTTTTGCTTTCAATCTGCTGATTAATCAAAATCGATGCATTTTTTTTATGCTCAAAATCTTCAAAATTGGTTTTCTCAAATTCTTTCCATGTAAAATTTTCTTCATGTTTTTTAATTTGATTTTCAATTTCTTCCAAATGTTTTTGATCAGATTTTATTTGTTCCTCAATGAATTTTTTTTCTGCAAGTAAATTTTTCAATTCATTGATTTGATTTTCAATTTGATAAATGTTTTGATCAATAGTAAGAAGTTGATTAGAAACATCTTGAGTTTCTAATTTCGACGGATGTTCTAATGCGCCACAAAGCGGACAAGCTTCACCGTCGTGCAATTCGTGCGCAAAATGAGCTAATTTTTCTTGTACTTGTAGCTGCGTTTTACTTTTATTGAAATCTAGTTTTTGATTTTCTAATTCTTTAATTTTTTGATTAAATTCTAAATCAAAATAATTTGTTTTTATACTAAATTTCTCGAAAGATTGAAATATTATCTTCAATTTATTGTCTTGATTTTCAGTTTTTTGAATATGTTTTTTTTGGGTTTCAAATAAATTTTGATGTGTTAAAAACCAATTTCCAGCATTCATTATAATAGATGAATCAATTTTAGTTTTGCTTAATTCTTGAATCTCAGAATCGTTTGTTTTTAAAGTTTTTTCTAAAGTTTCTACTTCTGTTTTTACCTCATTTACTTTTTCTATTCCATTTTGTAAGCGAGTTTTGTTAGTATTTATTTGTAATTGATAATCAATAGATTGTCTAATTAATTGTAAGTCGTTTTCTTCTAATTTTTTCGTATTAAGTGTTTCGTATTCAGGTTCTAAAATGTTGATATTTTTGGTGATTTCAATCAATTCATTTTCTAATAAAGTTAATTGCTTTTTGTGATTTTTAGCTTCTAAGGATTTATTCTCTAATTGTTGATATAATCGATTAGAATCGTTTAAAAGTTGATTAAAGGCTGTGAAAATACGTTCATAAAGGTCTAATTGAGCTTTGGTTTGATCTATTTGTATTTTTTGTTCACTCAGTTTTTCAAAATCAATTTGTTTTTGATTTAAAGTTTCAAAATCATTTTTAAGTAATTTTAATTGTTGAAACTTTTCATTGATTTGGTTAAATTCTTCTCGAAGCTGATTAGCAAATTCATTTTCAAGCTGATATTTTTCATCTAAAAATTGTATGTTTTCTTCAGAAATTTCCTCAAATCCAGAAAGTTTACCTTGTAAAATATTTAGATCAGTTAAATTTTTACCATTTAGAATAGAAACTTTGTCTTGCAAATCGTAGCGATAAAGATTAAAAATTTCTTTCATCATGTGTGTTCTGTCAGTTGATTTTAATTGAATAAACTCTTGAAATTTACCTTGCGGAATGATGATTGTTCGACGAAAATTTTCAGAACTTAATCCTAAAATTGGTTCAACATCTGAACTTTCTAATGGTATCCATTTGTTTTCAGTTTTTTGATAAAGAACAACGCCAGAATTCGTGATTTTATCGAAGTTCTTACTGTTTCGTTTGTATTCTCGCGTAATTTTATACAGCTTATTTTCGTGGTTGTAAAATTCAAATTCGATGTACAATTTGTTCGATTTTAAATTCATCATGTTGTAAGCGAAATTGGTTCCACCTAAACGATCAGAATTCCCATAAAGCGCAAAAGTTATCGCCTCTAAAATAGATGATTTTCCAGAGCCAACTTTACCGAAAATCCCAAAAAGTCCAGCTTCAGTTAATTGATTAAAATCAATGGTTTGTCGTTCTTGGTAAGAATATAAACCTTCTATGGTTAAAAGTGATGGAATCATTAGGCGTTTAAAATTTCGTTAAACAAATCTTTTAATTCTTGATTAGGTTCTTGATTGGCATTTTTTGATTTAAAATAATCAATAAATAAATCTTGAATGTTTTGTTTTAAATTTATGTTATTCAAATTATTAGTAGTTGTTTCTTTATTTTTTACTTTAGGTATTAAATGAATGATGCCTTGATGAGAATTGTAGATTAATTTACGTTCATCAGCTTTAAGAAAAGTTTCGCTTTCTATCGTTAATTCTACCAAAGCATTTTGATTTTGGCTTAACCATTCAACAGCTAAATCAACTGAATCAAAGGTTTTTCTAACCAAAGGTTTACCTTGTTTTAGTTCGATTTTTTCAACATTAACTGTTTGGCTTGGTTCTGCATCAATAATAACTACGTATTTCTTTTGACCAGCTTCGCTAAAGCTGTAAGCTAAAGGAGAAGAAGAATAGACAACTGGTTTTTCATCTGAACCGATATTTTGATAAGCGTGCAAATGTCCTAGAGCAGTATATTGTATTTGGTTTGGAATAGCTTCTGAAAACACTAAATCGGCATTTCCAATTTTAAGTGGTTTTTCACCTTCAGGTTCATCCAAAAGTTCTTTACCTTTACGATTCATGTAAAGATGTGTTGTTAAGAAATTAACTCCATTTTCATCGCAATATTCTTTGGCTAAATTGTTCCAATTTTCATGCAGAATAGAATTAAGTGCCTCATCTTTTTCTTCACCTAAATATTGTTTTAATCTAATTTCATTGGCGTATGGTGTATGAATAATTCGGATTGGATAATCGTATTTTTTTAATTTTAATTCGATTAAACCTTTAGTTGAGATAGTTGTTTTAAAATGTTCTAAATCTATAGGTTTTATTTCTTGATTTGGATATCCAATAAGGAAAATACCACAAGCCCGAGCTAAAGGATCTGGAGCATCTATATAGCTAGGCGAATCGTGATTACCAGAAATTGCAATAACAGGTCTTTCTCCATTTTTAGACAATGTTTTTAGTGTTTTATAGAATAATTCGATCGCTTCAACACTTGGATTAAAATTATCAAACAAATCACCAGCAATGATAATTAAATCGACTTGTTGCGAATCTGCAATCGAAATAATTTCGTCAAGTACTAAAATTTGTTCCTCTATTCGAGAAAAACCATCTAAACGTTTACCTAAATGCCAATCGGCTGTATGTAGAACTTTCATTCCTCAAAAATAAGACATGAAAGCGACAAAAGGTGTCTTTATAAACGAATAATTTCTTTGATGTGTTTATTGATGTTTTCTGCGATTTTATCAATTGGTAAATCATCGTAATCGTCACCAAAAGGATCTTCTATAGATTCTGCAATCAATTCTAGTGAAGCTAATACATAAAAAATAAAAGGAACCGCAATTGCAACAAAATAACCCATAGAAAAAACAAATCCAAAAGGCATAGAAAGTACATAAAGAAAAATGAATTTTTTGATGAAAGAACTGTAAGAATAAGGAATTGGTGTATTTTTTATACGTTCACAAGCTCCACAAATATCTGTTAAACTTTGTAATTCGTTGTTCAATATAATTAATTCATCACCTCGAATAATATCTTCTCTATAAAGGTTATTGACCTTTTTGAAGATTAAATTTGAAACTTGATTTGGAACATGTTTGGTTTCGATATCAATTTCTGGATGATTTTTCAGATCGAGCATATAGGTACTGTAATCACTTGTTAAAAATCCATAAAGAGAATTGGCGTACATAGGAATTACACGACGGAAAAACTTTCTGTTTTCTTCATCATCTTTCTTTAGAATTCCATTTATTTTGATAGCTAATGTTCTAGAAGTATTGGTTAAAGCTCCCCATTGTTTTCTCGCTTCCCACCATCTGTCATAAGCCGTATTTGTTCTGAAAACTAATAATAAAGACAAAACAAAACCCAATAAACTATGAATACTGGTGATGTTTTTTACCCAAGATTTTTCGTTCAGTTTTAGGTATTCCAACTCAAAATAAGCTACGCCGTAAGAAAAGGCAGCAACCAAAATAATGAACGGATACAATTTTCTAAATGTATCTGATTTATGTATTTGGAAAATAGCTTTGAACCAATCTTTAGGATTATATATAACCACGATTTATAATTTTTTTCAAAAATAAATCTATTCTTTTAGAATCTACTTATTGATGATTGAAAAAAGCTTAAATTTGTTAGTAAACCTAACTAAAATCGAACTGTTTCTAAAATGAAAGAATTAATAAAAGATGTAAAAATTGAGTTTAGAAAACCAATTTATCCAATTCAAGAATTTCTTTACGATTATCTGGATAAATATCAGCGTTTGACAAAAATAGAATTGCTGTATGATGATTTGTTGCGTTTTGTAGATTTTTCTAGTGTAGAAGATGAAGATGGTAAAGATACTTTGTGGTTGAGTGTTTATTATAATCAGCATGAACAAGCAGAAATTGAACAAAATCTTAACCGAATTTATACATTGCTACATTCTGATGGTGATCTAGAAAGTTTACCATTTCTTACGGTCGATAGTATAGAATATTGCACTTTCGGGAACTCAAAACCATTTAGAATTCGTGTTCGTAATATTCTGAATGATAATTATACGAATTATTACATTAAGAAAGCAGATGCGTCGAGAATTTATGGTTTAGAATTAGAAGATTTATTGTCAACTAATCGAATCAATTATTTAGTTTATCAAGATACTTTGATAGAGGAACATATTTTAGGAATTCCGGGCGATATTTTTATCGAGAATCATTTAGAAAACTGTTCAGAATTAGGAAAATCACAAATAGCAAAAGAATTTGTAAAGTTTAATGAGCGATGCCTGATTGGTCTTTTGGGCGATATGCGTTCGTATAATTATGTTGTTATTCCGATACATGATTATAACCAAGTTATTTATAGAATTCGTGCAATAGATTTTGATCAACAATGTTATGAGGGGAATCTGAAGATTTATCGTCCGCAATATTTTAAAGAAAATAAACGAATGGTAGAATTGGTGAATGAAAAATTAAAAACCAATTCGATAGAGCAATATCAGAGAGAAGTAAGGTCATTATTAACTAAACGATTATTAAATAGTAAAAAACATTTTGAAGATTTGATTGCAGTAATGAAACAAGATTCGATTTCTTCGAAAGAAAATATAGAACAGTTGAAAAATGGTTTATTGAAATTTACGTATGAAAAACGATTTAGAAAGTGCAAAAATATGGGTGAAATTCTAGAAATGGGATTCAATTTCTTAATTAAGAATTATAAAAAATAATTTCATTTAACTTTTTGTATATTAATGTTATGAGAAATATGTGTTTGATTTTTAGTCTGTTAATTTCATTTTATATCAATGCTCAAAATAATTTGATAGATACAGATGGTGATGGTGTCCCTGATATTGAAGATAGTTGTCCTACAATTCCTGGACCTAAAGAAAATAAAGGTTGCGAGTGGGAGATGATTGTATGTTATAGTGAATTTATTGTTTCTTATAAAAAAGAGCAGACAAAATTAGATCAAAGTCAAATTAATAATATTAACGCAGTTATTGACATATTAAAAAAACAAGATTTTCATTTTTTAACATTAAAAAGTTACACACATTTTGATAGAAACACTGAGTTTTTGGAAAAAATTGCAATAGAACGAGTGGAGTTTATCAAAAAATATTTAATTTCTCAAGGTATAGATGAAAATAAAATTAAATTGGAACTATTGTTATTTCAAAACTTAAAATATCCAGAATGTCAATTTGAAAATTGTAATATTGATAAAATCAACCAAGAAAATTATATTAGTTTCTTTTTAGAAACATCTTTATGAAGAGAATTAAAATAATTAGTAATCTAATTTGTATGGATTATCAATTTTATAGATTACGCCAAGATTTTCTTTATCAAAATCAAAATCTTTTAGATAAACAAGTCCAATTTTTTCTAAAACTTTTATAGAAGCCACATTGTCTTTCATTGCTCGACCAATGATAGTTTTAATTTTTAGAGTTTGGAAACCGTAATCTAAACAAGCTTTTGCACTTTCGGTTGCATAACCTTTATTCCATTCTTCTTCAAAAAATCTAAAACCAATATCAGTTTCATTATTGGTTAATTTTAATCCACACCAACCAATAAATTGTTGATTTTCTTTCGTAACAACAGCCCATCGACCGTATCCATTTTTTTTGTAATCGGAATAATTTTGTAAGAAATCACGAGCTTCATCAATATTTTTAAAAGAAGAATCACCAGTGTATTTTATAACATTTTGATTAAGATTCAATTTATAAAAATCTGATGCGTCAGTTGGATTTAATTCTCTTAAAATAAGGCGTTTTGTTTCTATCATTTTATGAATTTAGTTGATTATTTTATAGTAATCAAAATGATTTTTTATCCATTGGAAATCGTTCATTTGATGTGTTTAAAAATTTTATTAATGTACAAGGATCAAATTGACATTTTTGCGTTCTGTAAATTTTTTATTAATTGATGATAAAACAATATCTGCAACAGTTAATTTTTCTAATTTTTTATGCTTTTTTGATTTTAAATAAGTTAGTTTTTTGCGATGATTTTTATTAATTGGAGCTGTAAATGAATATACAATTCTAAGAAAAGTTAATTTAAAATTAATAAATTCATCTCCGACTTCTGCGAAAAATCTTTCGTACAACAATCCTTCTAAATTGGAATTAAATTTATTTTCATATGCGATGATAAACTCATCCCAATCCAATTCATAAACACCAAAATCTTGATAAAAAGCATTGTTTAGTTTAATTTTAGAAGATTTTACACCAATCGTATTTTCGATTAAATTTTTAACTTCTTCGATAGCTTTTTTTACTTCAGAATATTTTACAGTAATATTTTGCATATTATTTTTTTAAATCTAAATTCTGGAACAGAATACTTAAGTTTTAGTAATAAAACGATTTTAATTCCAGGTTACTTTTAAATCTCGAAATTCAATAATAGAATGTATCGAATCAAAACCATTGCTTTCTAGACTACTATTATTTTTTAGTTTGAAAATTTTTAGATAAGTAGTCTCATTTTCAATCTTATCGAATGTGAAAGTTAGTTTTATAGGTACATTCAAAGGCGAATCTATATATGGACTACTAGATTTTGCATGATTTATTGTATATTCATTACCATCAAGATCTACAATGTAAATATCTCTCATATTATTTTTTCTATTTTCATCTTTTGCTTCGATGAGGAAGGTTATAGAAATCGTTTTCTTTATTTTATCTCCAACCACTTTTGTAATAACGTATTCTGAGTTGTTGTCTTTATATTCTAAAATAGGTTTGTTAATTTCTAAAGCTTTTTTAAGATTTATATTTTCTGATTTTATAGTCTGAATTTCAGATTTTAGTTCAGAAATATCGCTTTTAATTAATTGAATTTCCTTTTTTAATTCTTCGTTTGATTGTGAATAAACGAATGTAGAAAATGTAATTGTTGTAAGTAGGATAAATTTTTTCATAAAGATTTTATTTAGGTTTTAAATTGGATATATGGAATATTTAAATTAATCAAAAACTTCTGGATTTGCTATATTAGTTGGTTTGTCATTTAAGTAATTAAGTACATTTTCAAAAGCTTTCTCAAAATACAATTCGTAACTGTTTTGTTCTACGTAACCTAAATGTGGAGTACAAATAACATTATCATATTTTAAAAACTCAAAATTTGCATCAAAAATTGGTTCATCTTCATAAACATCCAAACCAACAAAAATATTTTTACCATTTTTGATTACTTTTTCCAGGCTTCCTTTTTCTATTAATTCGGCTCTTGCTGTATTAATCAAAACTGAATTATCTTTCATAAGCAGTAAATCATTTTCTTTTATTATGCTAAAAGTGTTTTCATTTAATCTTAAATGTAAGGTAATGATATCGGAGTTTCTAAAAAAATCTTCTTTTGTTTCAGCTTTTAGAAAACCATCTTCAAGAGCTTTTTGTCTAGAACTTTCGCTACCCCAAATCAAAACATTTGCACCAAAAACCTTCGCATATTGCGCTATTTTTTGACCAATTTTTCCGTATCCCCAAATTCCGAGAGTTTTTCCATGGATAGTTGATCCTATATTAATTTGCCATTTTCCGTTTTTCATTCCTTCTATAGCTTGTGGAATTTTTCTAACAGTATTCATCAATAAAGCCCAAGTCAACTCAGCTGGCGCAATAGGAGAACCTATACCTTCTGCAACCGCAATGTGATGTTTTGTGCACGCACTTAAATCTAAATGATTAGAAATTTTACCTGTTTGACTTATTAATTTTAGCTTAGGTAGTTTACTTAAAAGTTCGTCGCTAATTTGAGTGCGTTCTCTGGTAAGAACTAAAATTTCGGTGTCGGCAAGTAAAAAAGCTAATTGATCTATATTTTTTTCTGAATGATTAATAATTTCAACGTTTAGACCTTCTAATAGTTGAAAACATTTCAGATTTTTTATTACGTTTTGATAATCGTCTAATATTGTAATTTTCATAATTTAATACTCAATTATAAACATCAATTTAAAATGATTTAGATGTTATTAATCTTCTTAAATGTATTAAAAATTCTTTTTAACAATTACGTAAAATGGTAAAATTTTGAAAAATCAAATCGAAATGATAGTAGATAAGATAGAAGGTACTAAAATCAATAAAATAGCATTGAATTTCATGTTAGTTAATTAATTAAAAGTGATTTTTTTTATCGTTTAAGTTTCCAAAAAAAGAAAGCAAAAATTACAAGAAAAAGAAATTCTATACCTAACCATAGAAATTGTTTGGCAAAAAAGCCATCTATAATTAAACCAATAATTCTAGAAATCATTATTCCTAAAGTTAAAGCAGATAGCAATCCAAAAATTCCAGTTTTCCAAGAATCAATTTGATAATAGAAAATTGTGAATAAGCCCAATCCGACAAAAATGCCCCAAATTATTCTTTTTTCAATCATTTCATAAGGAGAAATTGTTTCGGGTAAACGAATTACTAAGTTTGGTTTTATACTTAGGATTAAACCAAAAATCAATATAACAATTCCGACAATTTTTAAAATTAAATTCATAGAATTTTAAGATACAATTTTTTCTTTTAGAAAACGAATTTAATTAATTCCAATTTATTTTATTTTTATCAAAAAGCTCCTTAAATTTTTCACTCCAATTTCCCCAATTCCATTTTTTTTCTTTTTCTTTTAAAACAAGAACCAATTTGTTATTTATATTTTCGTTCTCAAAACTAAGAAGTGTTTCACTGATATGATAAATTTCAAATGCTTTGATATCCTCATTTAGTTTTTCAAATATTGATGTTGTACATTCATCTAAATTATTTTCTCTCACAATTTTTAGAAAGAAAGCTAATTTTGTAAATTCTGAAATTGGAATTTGAAATTTGCAAATTTCTACTAATTTATCTTTTTCATATTTTTCAATTACATCAAACATTAAAGGTAAAATTTGATCATTTGATCCATAATCATGATTGTATTCTACGAATCTTAAATTATTAGAACTCGATAAAATTTGTGTAAATGAATCTGCAGCTTTTTTTGGATTACTTTCAATTAATATTTTTGTTGCTTTGTGGTCTATTAAACTCCTTTTCTTCCAGATTGAGTAAAGAATATTTTCGTAAACAGGCGAATAATTTTGCATCACAGCTTTACTTAAATTGTAGATAGAATCTGGAGGTGATTTTTCTAAAATACGATTTATTAATTTTTCTGATTCACTATTTTTATAAGCCGTAATTGCCAAAAAATAGTTTTCAGAGTAATTTGTACCTTCATAAGATTTTAATAGTTTCCAAAATGATTCATGTGGAAATTGTGCAATTGCAGGAAATCCTTTTGAATCAAGTTTTAAAATACTTTCTATGTCATCAATATTTTGATATTTTCCTAACGATTTTATTGCTGAAATATGATGTTTTTTTAAGGCAAGTTTCTTTATAGTTTGATATGTTTTTTCATTTTTTCGGTTGTTGGTTAATGCTTTTTCAAATAAAAAACCAGACTCTAATTTATTGAGTATTATTTCATTGTTTTTTTGAATTTGATAATCAAAAAATAAACTATCTTCTTTATTTAATTTATTATAAACGTATTGATAATTAATTCTTTGGTAAAATATTTCAGCTAAACTATTGATGCTTACAATACAACCATTTTGATTTTCAACTTGGTAATTATTAGAAATGAATTCATCTAAAATATCTGAAAGTTTTTGGTATTTTTTATCAGCTAAAGCCCAGCTTGCATAACCTTTTACGACTGTATTTTTATTTTTTAGAATCTGTAAAAGTTCTTCGTTAGTTGCAGTTTTTTTTAAAGTTTCGAAATTTAAATATTGATTTGTTACAACTCCTGCAATTCCTACAGATTTGTAGTTTAATACATTTTCCTTTTCTATTTCTTTAACTATTATTTCTAATTCTGGTCTAATATTCTGCCCAAAAATTGAAATAGGAAATATGATAGCGATTATAATTTTTAGAATGAAAATTTTCATAATTTTAGACTAACGAAAAATGTATTAGTGAATAATTTGTATATATTTTTAAATTAACTAAAGTAGATAAAAGATTTTATTGTTTTTCAGTTAATTCGAATATTTTAGGAAATTCTATATTTAATTTTCGATTATCTTGTTTATTATCGTAGTCATTATCTCCGTATTCTAAACCAACCCTTAAAAGTGAGCTAAGTTGTCGTTGAATATTTTTTTCAAATTTATTGATCGTATTAAGAAAATTTTCTTCTCCAATTTTATACACTATTTGAGTTAAAACGTATCCTAAATCATAACATCCAGCTCCGCTGCCACAATTAAATTTATTTAATTCGATAAAACCTTTTGGATCATTATCTAAACATTTTTCGATAATTTTTTTTAGTTTTTTATTTTCTATATAAGATTGATTAGTAAGTAAAGTATCATTAATTATGATCCCATTTACATTTTCTGTTTTACAAGAAGTTAGGTTATACAAGAAAAGTAAAAACATAATTGTAATACTCTTTTAAATCTTTAGTAATTAAGATAATTTTTGATTGATTAAATGGTATAAGTTCGACAATTTCATCTTGAGTTCTATAAATATATTTTATTTTAGAATTATCAATTGTTTTTTGATAATATCTTTTGGTTTTATCATTAGATTTCTTTTTAAAGAAATTATCTTTTATTCTAAATACTCCAAGACCTTTTTCTTTAGAAGCTATATAAAGTAAATTATCATCATTTAATAAAATATCATTCCAATGAAGATATTTGAAATATTCTTTTTTTTGTATGCTTGAAATATTAAATCCTTGATTTAGATTTTGAGTTTTTAAAATGGTTAAATGGTGTGCATTAGAATTTGAATAACCTCCGACGGTTGATGAAATTAAAGCTGAATATTTACGGTTATTAACTCCTTTAAAGATTTCTTCATAAGTTCCATTTGGCTGAAGTTCTATTGTTTCTTTAACCATTAAATTTGGAAGATTATCTTTAGAATATACAATTAAATATTTTGGCATAATCATGTTGTCAATAGCAATAATACTATTTTCATAATGTAAAAAACCATCAATTGCTTTACCTTGAAAATAGATTTCTTCAGGAATATTTACTTTGCTAAATAGTTTATCAATCAAACTATAAATGTAAAATAATTATCCGCGTTCCAGCTTCCTCCCAAATAAATAAAATCACCAAATATATTGACTGATTTAATTTTAAAACCTGAAGGAATAAATTCTGTATTAGAAATTATTTCTCCATCATTATTTAAAAATCCATATTGGAAATTTGTAGAATCTGAGTTAACAATTACAAATTGGTTTTTGTCAATTGAATATAATTTTGTTATTGAAAACTCTAAATTATCTAATTTTATAAGATCATTATTAACTTCTTTGTATAGATAACTTTTTGACTCTTTCGGTAGTATAAAGATTTTATTTTGAGAAAAAGCTGTAGTTAATTGAAAAAGAAATATAAAAGCGACTAGAATTATTTTCATGTTGATTTTCTAAATTAATGAACAAAATTATATACTTTTTCTGGTTGTTAAATTTAATTGTATCAAAAGTATTTTGAAATAAAAATATAGAAGGTTTGAAGTAAAACTTCTATCCAAATTATATCAAATCGATATTGAATAAATTTATTTTTTACAGATTTTCATTACATATTTTTGTTCGTCTGATTCATCTTTTTGAATCATTGGAAGAATATTTTTGCAATTTTTCTTTAAATTCTCTTCATCGTAAATAATGATATATGCTAAAAACTTATCAGTTGAATAATCTGAATTTTTAATAATATCATTAAATTCTCTTAATTGTTTTAATGCGTCTTTTTCAGTCCATTTAGATTTTTCTCCAAATGCCTCCAATACCCAACTTTGATTTTTATAGTTAATTATTTCGAAATACATTAATGATACCAAATCATCTTTTCTGCCTAAACATCCATCAATCCTTTCAAATTCTTCATTATTAGCTAAATGATGTTTGAAAATTTTGTTTATAGATTCTAGTTTTCTGTCGATTGCTTCGGAAGAGAAATATGCCTTAACGATTGATGTGCCGTTCATAGATAAATATTCTATTTCTTCATCAGTTGCAATTTCTGAAGCTTTTATATGTAAATCATAAACTTTACTATATGTTCCTCCATAGCCAATATTCATACTTTCATATCTTTCGACTTTGGATAAGCTATCAACATAGACTTTCAGTTCTTCAGATACTTGACTAAAAGAAAAAATTGGAAATATTATTAATAGTGTAAGAATTTTCATTTATTTAATATATTATTGATTATTAGTTTATTACAAAATATTCGTCTATTCTTTCATTTTCATTTGTAACCACTAAAGCAAAATATCCAATTTCATTTTTTAAGTCGTTGAATATTGGTGTTTTAAATTTATAATACCCAAATTCAGTTTTAGAATGTTCAATGTTTTTTGAGTTTATTGAGATATTTTTGTTTTCAATTTCTAATTCTTCACAAATATGATTCTCAAGAATATTCTTAAATGAATTTTCAATTTCTTCTATAATTCCGAAATCTATTATTAGTTTCTTGATTTGCAAGGTTGTTTTCATAGTATTGCAGTTAAAAAGTCTAATAGTTGTTGTTAAAGTAAAGAATGTAAACGAATTTAGTATAGTATTAAACTAAGTAAATTATTTTTTGTAAAACTAAACTCAATTTTAATCTTTATCTACACCTTGTTCACTCATTTTATCTATCTTTTTAATAATCTCTTGATTGATATTATTTAATTCCTCTCTAGGATCGGACGTTATAAAATTTTCAGCAGGTTCAATTAGTTCATATTCTACTCTTAATTGATCTTGAGCATTAAGTTGAGATATAAATATTCCAATTAAAATTAAAAAGGTGAATTTTAGGTTCATTTCACGTTTTTTTGTTGGTATTGCTTTATAGAGTAATTATTGCTAAACAGAAATAAAAAACGAAAATTTTGATATTCTCGAACAAAGCAAAATGATCATTTGTTTTGCTAAATTTACTAAATAAATTGAAACAAAAGCATTTTGCGTAATAAATAAAAATGGTACAGAGTAATACTTCAATCCGTTTTTTGAAAAAGTTATGTTGTGTGAAGTTTTTTATTGATTTTTATAAAGATTTCCTTCAGCATTTTGTCCTATAATTTTTTTTAATCCATTTTTGGAGTTGAGATTGCTAGAAATGCCAAAAAAAAACAGAAAATAAATCCCATTATATTTAGAAATAAAAGAAAATTATTATTTCTAAATTTCTTAAATAAAGTGAAAATTCCAGGGATTACAAATAAATTACAAATTGTTAAAAAGGGTGAAATCATCCATCCAATTCCCATTGGTCCTCCATTTTCTCGGATAATGAAAATATGCAACGGAATTAAATATAAATTTGATATAATGATTAAAACCGCTAGAAAAATATTAACCACTTTCATTTTTTACAAATTTTAGAATTTGCGATTAGATTTTGAAATGTTGTTTGTATTTCGGCGCATTTTTTATCAATTTTTATAATTTTATTTTGTAAACCACCCATAGAATTTATTTTTAAATCATTATAATCAAATTTACTTTTTAATGTATCTAATTTTAGTTGATATTCACAATCATTTTCCCACACTATTTCATAATATCTATCTTCCTTTAATTTCTTATTTGTAGAAAGTTCAAAAATTTTTTCTATTTGAATTTTTGTATTTCGTTCAATTATATATTTTCTATTTTCCTCAGAATTTATCAATTCAAATTTTCCGGTTTTAAAATTTTTGCATTCAAAATTTTGATTTGATTTTGTCGCACAATTTTGCAAAGAAAATATAAATAGAAAAACAGATATCACTTTTAGTATATGCATTTTTTAATGATTACAGCTAGCGAGAAAGTATTTGTAAAAAATGGCAAGAAAATGAACAAAGTTTCAATTCCGTAACGAAATATGTAAATTACTTTTCTATATAATTATATAAAAGATTTTATATTAGCAATTTTGCGAATAAAAAACAATGACTGAAAGTTTACTCTAATAACGTTTTGTACAATTACGATGTTAGTTACAGTTTTTAATCCCAATTTATTTATGCAGTTTTCAATATTATTTTCACCAAAAATTATCCAAATATCATCACCAATAGCAAATTTTGGAATGAAATCTTTTTCTTGAAAGAAATTTGCAACTCCTAACTTTTCACCGTTATTAAATACTAATAAAATCATATGAGGTTCATTATTTTTAGAATAACCATATATTTTAAACTTATTTAGAGTATTATCAATAATTTTTCTCCAGTATTTACTGTCAGTTGTAAAAGTTTCAACTTGTTTGCAAAAAGTTTCATTTGAAACAGCTAAACTGTAAGTTGACCAATTATCAATTTTTGTCCATGAAAAAAAGATTGTATTTCCATTATTAAAAGATAATTCTATTTGGTGTGCAATGATATCAATACCGTTATTATTTGTTGTTAAAATTTCTTCTGTTGTTACATCATAATATATATAACCTATTATTTTTTTCCCAATTAGAGGATTTATATAATTGCATATGTTTGTTTTTAATGAATTTTGCATTATTGTTATTGATTTAGTTCAAATTTCAACTAACGGAATATGTATTAGTAAAGTACGGGCTAAAATTAAACTTTAATTCAACTTTTCTATAAAAAAATAGCAAATGCTTTTTTATATAAATATACTTACAAAATAAATATATGATATTGATAACAGTAAAGAATAAATATTACAAAAAGTTCAATTTAGGACTTCACCCCGCATTTTGCCAATACAATGTTATTTGTATAGTTACTTTTAACAATTTTTTAAATACCATTCGGTAAGTTGCCAATTTTCATCTTCTTCAATACAATAATCAAATTCGCGAGGATATTTTTCATTTTCAATAAAATCAATTAAAAAATCATTTATGGTTTTGGGTGAGTAGACTTTCCAAATTAATTGTCTGGTTGAATTCCACGTAACACGTCCAAAAAACAAAGCATTAGGTTTCTTCTTGTCTGCACCTTTTATTTTATCATCCAAATATTCTTCAAATTCTTCAATAATTTTTAATTCATTTTGTGTTGGTATTCCATAATCAGAAACTTCAATTAGGTCAATCAAAATAGAACAATTCCAAGAGAAAACTTTTTTAAGATTTTCATTATTTAGTTCAATATTAACAACAGCAATTCCTGGAAGATTATCTTGAGTGAATTCCAAAATTTGATAACTTTCTTCGGGAATAAAAACTTCAATATCTTCTGATTTTTTCATTTATGAAGGTGTTTTGAAAACATTGTAGATAACGAGCAAGGTGTTTGCGAAAACGGGAATAAAAAACGAAAAGTTAGACATTCACGACCAAAGCAAAATGCTCATTTGTTTTGCTAAATTTATGAAATAAATCGAAACAAAAGCATTTTTGCGCAAGAAATAAAAATGGTTCAAAGTATTACTTCAACCCG